>Ga0129317_1000768_pt1 | contig 29442 bp, 28 predicted proteins | sample Cm1ome_FD_94430 | JGI IMG/M metagenome (GOLD analysis project Ga0129317, IMG submission 94430) | Eastern black-and-white colobus group fecal microbial communities from Wisconsin, USA - Cm1105 metagenome | ecosystem: Host-associated > Mammals > Digestive system > Large intestine > Fecal | place... | reverse complement strand
CGCATTCACATCGACAATGCCGTGGCTATACGCAAGAAAGCCGGTAACATAAGATAGTTAACCGTTTATCCTAAGATACTTTGCCATTTATCCTAAGATACATGTCCATTTATCCTAAGATACTTAAACCGATAAATCAAAATGGACATGAACATCAACGGGGGCAACAACACCATAGCTCCAAATGCAACAAAAATCGAGCAGCACTTCCACATTACGATTGAGTTGCCGTGCAGGATTATCACATTCAGCTTCGTATTCAATCTGATAAGATAGGGACTATAGGATACACCTCAAATTTAAAGGTGTATGATGAACATTATATTCTCAAAAAACTCAGAATATTTTATCTTGCAAAGTAAGATATACTTCAAGTGCCACTGAAGATATGCTGAATGTAAAAGTAAGTAATACTTCATTGGAATTATACTAAAAAAACACACATTAACAACATAATTTATGGATAGAAATTTCAAAATAGCCGTAGCAGGAACTGGTTACGTAGGATTAAGCATTGCCACATTATTGGCGCAGCACCATCAGGTGACTGCAGTGGATGTGATACCAGAAAAGGTGGAGAAGCTGAACAACAGGATTTCCCCGATACAGGATGAATATATCGAGAAATACCTCGCCGAGAAGGATTTGAATCTCCGTGCAACCCTTGACGGTAAGGAGGCATACCGTGATGCAGACTTCGTGGTGATAGCCGCACCAACAAACTATGACCCGGTGAAGAACTTCTTTGACACTCACCATATCGAGGATGTCATAGACCTTGTGCTGGAGGTGAATCCCGATGCCGTGATGGTGATTAAGAGTACCATTCCCGTAGGATATACTCGTAGCCTCTATGTAAAATATGCAGCCAAAGGAGTTAAGCAGTTCAACCTGCTCTTTTCTCCCGAGTTTCTCCGCGAGAGCAAGGCATTGTATGACAACCTGTATCCCAGTCGTATTATTGTGGGCTATCCCAAGATTATCGACCGTGAGGACTTCAAGGAGGAGAACGACGCCATACTGAAGGTTACCGATGTAGCCAAGATGAAAGAGGCAGCCGAAACTTTCGCCCATCTCCTTGTTGAGGGTGCCATCGGCAGTCAGGCAAGCGCAGCCAACTCTCCGCAGGCAGATTCTTCATTCTTCACTCTTCATTCTTCATTTTACACAAAGAACATCCCTGTTCTCATGATGGGGTTGACAGAAGCGGAAGCCGTGAAGCTGTTCGCCAACACATACTTAGCACAGCGTGTGAGCTATTTCAATGAACTTGATACATACGCCGAGATGAAGGGACTGGACACTCAGAGTATAATCCGTGGCGTGAGTCTTGATCCGAGAGTGGGCGACTATTACAACAATCCCTCCTTTGGCTATGGCGGATACTGTTTGCCCAAGGACACCAAGCAGCTGCTCGCCAACTACAAGGATGTTCCTGAGAATCTTATAGAGGCAATCGTTGAGAGCAACCGTACACGTAAGGATTACATCGCTGATGCCGTACTTCAAAAGGCTGGATGGTATGCCTACTCGGAAAATAACCAGTACAATTCAACTCCACACTCCTCACTCAACACTCAACACTGTATTATCGGAGTCTATCGCCTGACAATGAAATCAAACAGCGACAATTTCCGCCAGTCCTCCATTCAAGGCATCATGAAGCGTATAAAGGCAAAGGGAGCCGAGATCATTATTTATGAACCTACACTTGAGGATAGTAGCACATTCTTCGGCAGTAAGGTGGTGAATGATATGGAAGAGTTCAAGGCTCAAAGCCAAGCGATTATTGCCAATCGTTATGACTCTTGCCTTGATGATGTGCAGGAGAAGGTGTATACGCGGGATATTTTCCAAAGAGATTAAACCTATATGGACTCCTAGGGTCGTCTTTCCGAAAGACTGCATGGATTATAAGTCATTAGCAAACTGTTGAAAGTATGCATAACAAGTCAATAAGAGGGACATCATTCACCCTCCCTTCCGTAAAGAAGCTCAAGAAACAACTTGGCAAAACGGATGCTTTCACACAGTACATCGAGGTTGCCATAAGGCATCTGGAAAAGGGGTACGGGGACGGAGGAACATCTTTCAACCAATATGTCAAGACCGTTTCCGAAGAGGTTGGTGTGCATTTGTATAACATTGATATTAAGAATTACAAACAAGGAATCATTTTGCGCCACCTGATTACTCCCCGTGCTTTTCTTGAATCTTTTGTGGAAGATTTGCAGGATGACATACGTGGGATGGGATATCCGGCTTTCAAAGCAGACAGGAAACCTCCAAAAGGAGTATCACTCCAAACGGAACTGGACAAACTTGTTTACAATATCAATAACGAGCTGCTGATAACGGTAAGCCTCATGGGATTTCAGAAAGATTTGTTTGACTATTACCGCCTTTTGCGCAACTCTGTCGCTCATGCCTCCATTGACTCTGCCAAGATAGAGTATGCATATAAAATGCTGGACTTGAATGCAATCCGTGACTTCTACCCCACGTTGGATGCACCGAACAGGATAGAATCATTGACTTTCGATGATTTTACACTCTGCACGGCCAATATCAAAAACATTGCAGACATGATTGTCAGCTCACTTGAATGTGCCATGAAGTGGGATTCTGCGGAAGTAACAGGGCATCCCTGTTTCTCTGGTGTCAAACAAAAGGCGAAGGTAAGAACTAAAGAACGAATGTTTGGCTACATCAGGCAATGTGCCATGATGACATGGCACATTGCCCCGTCAGATACCGATTGTAAGAAAATTTTTGACTCATTGGTATAAAGGTCAGTACGGCATCCTCTGGACATGGATAACGTCGTATCCATATCCAAAAGATGCAGGTCAGAGTTCGAGTCTCTGGTGAGTCGCTTATTGCTTTTTAATAAAATAGATATATTATGACACCTTTTGAAGTTATATTTATGTGCACATTAGGGATATTGGCTTATTTCCTAATTTACGGTATCATCTACAAATCTGATGTTAAATCTTATTTTAATTGTGATAAACAATTAAATAAAACAGAATTTGGGAATTCTTTTGCAGCAGCTTCAACCTCTCTGGCAACTGTATTGTTCTTTTTTATAACATTGGGATTGGAAAATGGATTATATATCCTAATTTCCCCATTAAGTTATTTAATAGGAATTTTATTGTTTAATAAGACTATATTACCTAAGCTGCAAAAATATGACTACGCCAATATAAACAAATCCAATGCTATTTCTGTAGGAAATACTTTGGGATTATTCATGGGAGAACGTTATAATAGCAGACTTATAAGAATGATGATTTCATTCATTACGATTATTGGCATTGTCTCAATCCTTCTAATTGAATTGTACGTTGGAGTTGACATTTTCAATATCTTTATCAAAACAGAATATAAAGAAATCGCATTGATACTAATATCCATTGTGGCATTTACTTATACTGGATTGGGAGGTCTTAACACTGTTGTCAAAACGGATAAACTTCAATTTTGGTTTATGTTTATAGTTGCTTCAGTAATAATTATATGGCTGTTTATGCAAAAACCGACTATAACAATAAAAGATTTTTTCCCAACCCCAATGCCTCTTACCAAAGGGCTATTATTGGAGTGGCCGCTACTGTTTAATATGATTTTTGTTAATATTCTTTTGATTCCATCTATGCTAAGAAATTGGCAGTTAATTTCCGCGACACGAGATTATAGTGAGGTCAGCAAGGGATTAATGCGAGGATTTTATCTTACGGCAACTATTTCGGCTTTGTTTATAGTCTTAGGCATATTGTTTTTTAAGATCTTTCCACACACACAAGTTTCTCTGAATGGTATCTTAATAAGTATGGCATCTTCAGAAGATTTTATTGTTTCATATATATTCCTTCCTTTGCTTTTTATGGCATGCCTAATGGCTTTACTGAGTACTGTTGACAGCTCTTTGCTTCCTGTTGTGCAAAGTATTTCAACTGATTTTATAAAATCTAACGGAGGAAGAAAAAGGTATTTACAAATTACTTTTGTAATGCTAATCATAACATTGGGGTTATACTGGATTGTTTTCAAAATAATGGGATTCAACCTAATAGAATGGTTGTATACAATATTTAGTCTGGTTACAATTTCCAGCCCAGCTATAATCTTGGGGTGTCTTGGCAATGAAAATATATTAAGAAAAAAAGTAATAAAGATGACAGTAGTATTTGCAACAATTGTCGGACTATTTTTAGCTTTGCTTATTTCGTATATAGGCAATAAAATGGGGAATGTTTGGCTAATCCAATTGAATACTCCTGTTGCAACATTAATAAGTTCGTTATGGATAGTTACGACATATAAACTGAAAACACACAAGCAATGTTGATATGAAAATCTTATTTTTAGGGACACATTATTTTATCGGGCGTTAAATCAATTGTACTGACACAGAAATGGAAGGTTTGCTTATTGCACAAGTGCCTGTTGCAAGTGCACTGTTATATGAAGCACTAAATTTGCCGGGGAAATGCATCTATAGTGATTTTGAAAATATTATTGTAAAATTTCAAAAAAAGGAGATGTCTTTGGATGAAATGGAAGCATGTGAACAATTCAAGGAAAAAAAACGTGTGTATTATATTTCGGACATCATCGCTACAAGTCGTATATTATCCATAATGCGAGTATTCAATATCGTTCCTGCCATATTGGTCGTTTTGATTATACTTTTGCCTTACGGAGAAATATTGTTGACCTCAAATATAAACCTTGATCGAATAATAAAAATCTTATGGTTTGTATTGTACGTTACGGAGATAATAATAATTATTATTAGAATCAAAAGTAAGGTCGGCACATTCCTAATCAATCTTCATCCAGACTATAAAGATGTGTCTTTTCGTTCTATTTTATACTTATATTATTTCAAGAAATGAAAAAAGCATTTATACCGATTTGTCTTTATACCAATGGCTTTTTTCTTGTAAAAGAGAATCTGAGATTTTTTCTTCACATTTTTTCCGACTATTCTGAATTATTGTTTGTTATAGTTGATAAATTATATGGCAATAATCTGCTAATAAAAGATAAGGCTACAGATCCGGAAGATGCAAAAAGAAACTACGAAAAAAGAGGCCTGCATATCTTTTCGCATGTAAGGAATACAATTCAAGATTACATAAAAAGCCATAACTCATATACAAAATATCATATTGTAAGGTGGAATGATATTGCGAACAGACAGGAATATACAGAAATCAAGCAGAGAGCCATAGAAATTTTCAATACGAATCTGAATTTAAGGTACTATAGCAATATGTTCATCATACATAATTTGAAAAGAATGACAGACAAAATAACCCAAAGAAAGATTGAACTTGAACATGAGTACCTTTTTGAGGAAATAGCAATGAGTATATATTTGACAGAATTTCTTGAATATGACCATGAGATATGGGAAAAACCTCAAAGTGAATATCTGCCAGACCCAATAGATATATTATACAATGAAGAAAGGGAAAGTCTTTATCTTCTCTTGGAAAAGGAATACAGCATCCGAAGCCAATATTACCTTGCACCGATTATTAATAAGTATTTGGATAGATTTAATATCAGGCACAAACATTTAGAGGAATGAGTCTATGCGATAACTTTTAGTGCTAAATTCGAGAAAATTTCACTTTTTTCTTAGAATTTAAGCGTCAGACAATTAATGTAAGTACTCAATTTAGGACTATAAAATAAGAACAATTATGATACAATATCGAAACACAAAAGAAGATTTTTGGAACACATTGGATCAACAACATGGGGCTATAATTTGTCCTTGTTGTGGACGCGAAATGAGTCTTCAGTATTCAACTAGTTATAAGTTGAAATTTACGCCTAACACTTGCTCCATTATGAATCATCAGTTAGAGTTGTACAAACAAACGGTCGTAATGATAGAAAATTCATTGAGAAGACATAATTCTCATGAGATAAGCTATCATTCTAAGGACACTTGTTATATGATAGATTCAAATAATTTACAATATGACGGTTCCATAAATTCTCCTATAGCAACGAAAATTTCGGAATTTATTAGTGAACTTAATATGGAAAAAATAGATGATGTAGTGAAGGATATACCGCAACTTTCATCATTCATCGAAGGTAAAAGATGTTCAGGAGAAAAATTCTTGCGTATTTTTGAGCCTCCTCATTTAAATGGAGGATTAATTGATTTGACTTTTGAGCAACCCAAGGTAGATAAACTTATAACTATTGAAGTGCCGGCAATCTACATTATTAACAAGTTGAAAGATTCAAATAATGAAGACAATCCTAAAGGCAATGTTATTTTAGGACAATTAGAGAGGAAATTACCAACAATAATGGAGTATTGTAAAAAAATACTGTCAGACAACACCAATAATAATGACAAAAATTCTATAGAAAGTTTATCTAAACTTATTGCAATTTTGGAAGTTTATTTTGGTGATACAGAAGGTGCTGTTGCTGATATGGTAATTGAAAAGTTTTCTTTTGGAAACTATTCCATTTTTCGTGACTGGAAGACATTGGCTAAGATCTTGAAGTCTTCTTACTTTATGTCAAAATTAAAACGACAATTTAATTCATATTGTACTTTTTGTGAACAGCATACAGAAGATGCCCATAAAGTCATTAATGAAATCGCTGATACGCTCTGCCTTGGCAGCAATAATAATAAAGCAAAACTGGATAACCTTCTTCAACGTGTAGAGGGTCTGAAAGAAGTTATTCTGTATATGACGGACTTTGTTTGTGCAGGAACTCCGGCAACAATCCCTGCAGGAGCAACATATATTAAAAGATTCCATAATCAGAAAAAAACTTCATCAGTAAAAGACGAAGTAGAGATTGAAGCTGAGATTTGTGGTTGGTTACCGAAAGAGGAACCAACCGAGAGTCTGCTGTTAGCAGGTGGAACAGCATCGAGTAAAACCACATTGTTACAAGCTACCATTGTGCAAGTAAAACGAGCTGCGGCAAAACTTAATATGATTTTCGAACCATGTTCTCCACTGAGTAAGATGTTGCTGGATTATTATGAACAGCACTTTGATGAAAACAAATGGTCTGGGGCGACAGAAACAGGTAGCCGAACATCTTTACAACTGAAACTATTCCAGGCTGAAGAACCTGATAAAATTTCATATTTGGTAATTAATGATATTGCAGGTGAGAAATTTGAGGAAATGCTTCAAAAGGAAACCAATTTCGAGGAGATAGAATCTCCATTAACCAATGCGAATAATATCATATTTCTGTTCGATTTGGTTGCATGGAGACATCTGATGACTCTTATTGACAAAAACTCTTCTGAAGAATGGCAAAAAATCAGAGCACAGAAAGATACCCATGCGGAATCAGGAAGAGGCTGTATGGATAGTCATGACCTACTAATTAATTTCATTTCCAAACTCAAACAAATGCATGGGAATAAAAAAGAACTTATAGACCGTACATTCATGCTTGTAATTCCCAAAGCAGACTTATATATAGGTGAAGGTATGTTCTTACGTCAATGGATAGATAAACTTGTCAGCAATAAATTTTTGAAACAGGTCGAGACTGATGGAGCTGGCAAATATATGACAACTTGGGACTTTCCTCACGAACAAGGAAAAAATAAATTCTCAATTGCCTTAAATGCTATACAAAACATGTCTCAATTGGCAGAAGAAGCGATAAAGGAGGTAGCCAAAGGTCAAGATGAGGAAGGTGTAGCTGCAATATCTGAAAAGCGAATAGCTCAACAAGTAGAAGCGACTTTACTCTATTTGCAGAAAACATTCAAAGATGTCAAAGTTGTACCCGTATCAGCTTTGGGGCAAAATCCTGAAATCAAAACTAAAGCAAACGAAGAATTTGAATGTAATGCAACACCTCTTTTTTGTGAGGCTTTATTGTTGCTGCCAATAATCAAGAATTATAGTGACAATAGCAAACAGGAATAAAGAATATACAACCTTATATATTCCATTTTATTGGTGTCTGGTAAAACTTTTGGATGAGTTTCTTATCTATAAGTTTACCGAATAGCCGATGTAACAAACATATAGGAATACTAAAAACACAAATTCTACCTCTCGTGTACGTATGGGAGTAAATTTGGAAAAACGATTATCGCAGGTGTTAGGTCGAGAGATTGAAATACCATTGTCGCAATTGCTATCCCCAACACTTACATTATCCAATCTTTTGGAAATTATTGAGGATAAGACTGAAAAATAAATATTTACATTTTTGATTAAAGAATAAGATATGAACACACCAAAAATTATAGCCGAGATCGGTTGCAATCACAAAGGTGATATGCAGATTGCCAAGGAGTTAATCATGACAGCAGCAACATATTGCAAAGCTGATGTTGTCAAGTTTCAGAAACGTTGCAATAGGGAGTTACTTACTCCGGAAGAGTATAATGCACCGCATCCTCATCCTGAAAACTCATACGGTCCAACATACGGGGCACACCGTGAGTTTTTGGAGTTCACGCTTGACCAGCACCGCCAACTGCAGGAATGGTGCAATGAATTTGGAATAGAATATTCGACTTCTGTATGGGATGTAACTTCCGCCAAAGAAATTACAACTTTACACCCGAAACTTATTAAGATTCCGTCTGCCTGTAACCTCAACAAGCCGATGCTCCAATATCTGTGCGATAACTTCGATGGAGAGATTCACCTGTCATTCGGCATGACAACGAAAGAAGAGGAAGAGGAAATTGTGACTTTCTTTGAGAAAAAAGGACGGGCCAAGGATGTTGTCCTTTATAATTGCACCAGTGGTTATCCTGTACCATTTGAGGATATTTGCTTATTGGAACTTACTCGTATGAGGCAAGAATATGAAGATAGAGTGAAAGCTATTGGTTTCTCTGGTCATCATCTCGGTATTGCTGTAGACAGTGCTGCCGTAGCTCTTGGTGCAGAATGGATAGAACGCCATTACACACTTGATCGTACTTGGAAGGGAACTGACCATGCAGCATCTCTGGAACCTGATGGTGTTCGCAAACTTGCACGTGACTGCCGGGCAGTAGCCAAAGCTCTCACTTATAAGAAAGAAGATATTCTCGACATAGAAAAGGTACAACGTAACAAGCTTAAGAAAAATCAAGTTAAGTGGTAAATGAAAACTATTGCATTTATACCCGTAAGAGGTGGAAGTAAATCCATTCCTCTCAAAAATATTAAGTCCTTCTGTGGCAAACCTCTTGTATGCTGGAATATTGAGGCATTGGAGGCTTGTCCGAAAGTCGATGAAATAATTGTAGCAACTGATTCCGATGATATTTGGAATACTGTAGAAAGCCGTAATTACAAAAAGACTACGCTTTATCGACGTTCTGCAGAAAACGCATGTGATACAGCATCTACGGAAAGTGTCATGCTGGAATATATCAATTATGCCCACCTTGCAGAAGACAGCATTTTTATGCTGGTACAGGCGACATCCCCTCTTACAGAAACCAAGCACTTCACAGAAGCCTTACAGATGTATGCGAAAGGCAGATATGACAGCATCATAACCTGTGTCCGTAACTACCGTTTCTTCTGGAACGAGGACGGTACAAGTATGAACTACGACTACATGAATCGTCCACGTCGTCAGAACTTCAAAGGCATGTTGATGGAGAACGGTGCTTTCTATATAAATAAGGTAGGCAATATCCTGTCTTATGGCAATCGTCTTGGCGGTAAGATAGGAATCTATGAAATGCCAGAATATACAGCTGCAGAAATTGACGAGCCTGACGACTGGATTGTCCTTGAGAATATGATGCGTAAACATATCCTTAATCATAAGACAGAGTCCAAGCCACAGATAAAACTCTTCATCTCTGACATTGATGGTACGCTCACCGATGGAGGTATGTATTATAGCGAAAACGGTGATGAATTGAAGAAGTTCAACACTCGTGACGGCATGGGCTTCGGTTTGCTTAGAAAAGCAGGAATTAAGGCAGCGATTATTACAAGCGAAGACAGACAACTCAATCAACGGCGTGCAGACAAACTACAGCTTGACTATCTTATCCAAGGCAGACGTGATGGTGGGAAGTTTACCGTCGCGAAGTCAATTTGTGAAGAACTTGGTATAACCATGCAGGAAGTTGCGTATATTGGTGATGACATCAACTGCATAGACTTATTATCTGCAGTGGGTATAGCCGCCTGCCCGGCAGACGCACATCATAAGGTGAAAGATATTCCTAACATCAAGGTTATGAGCAGAAAAGGTGGTGAAGGTTGTGTACGTGAATTGATTGATTTTATAACAGAATGATTTATGTCTATAAATGCATCCCACAATAAAAGGATTTTCGTAAATACGGTTTTCTTATACATCAGAATGCTTCTGATAATGGCTGTAAACCTTATTGTTGTACGAGAGTTATTAAAGATATTAGGTGCTTCTGATTATGGATTATATAATGTAGTTGGTGGTTGTGTCACAATGTTTGCATTCTTGAATAATGCATTAGCTTCAGCTTCCCAGAGGTATTTCTCATTTGAAATTGTTAGACATGATTTATCAAGATTACAAGATGTTTATTCTTCAATTATCCTAGTCTATATTGTATTATGTTTGGTAATTATTTTATTAGGTGAAACTATTGGATTATGGTTTGTTATAAATCATTTGAAATATGAAGAAATTCGTTATGATACAGTTTTTTGGACTTACCAATTCTCGTTATTTTCTTTAGTTCTCACGGTCTTTTCATCTTGCTACAATGCTATCATAATTGCATATGAGAAGATGAAAATATTTACATATATTAGTTTATTCGAAGCATGTTTGAAGTTACTATCAGTATATCTTTTGTTTTATATCCCCAATGATAAAGTAATAACATACGCAGGTTTGTTGTTTATAACCAACATAATTATAACCTTTTTTTACCGCACATTTTCAAGAAAGTACTGCAAAGAGGTAGCATTTTCATTTATCTTTGATAAGAAATTGCTAATGGAACTGATAGGTTTTTCCAGTTGGAATCTGATAGGCTCTATTTCTGGTGTACTAAGGAGTCAAGGAATTAATATACTATTGAATGTATTCTTCGGAACCTTGATTAATGCAGCTCGCGGAATTTCCTATCAAGTATATGGCGCATTACATAATTTTTCAAATAATTTTTATCTTGCTGTAAAACCACAGATAATAAAATTGTATTCAGTAGGTGATAAGGACAGACTATTTAGTCTATTATTTTACAGCACTAAAGCTTCGTATTTCCTTCTGCTAGTATTATCCTTTCCTGTTATTTTTAATTTAAGATTCCTGCTGGAATGTTGGTTAACAACTTTTCCTCCAGAAACAATACATTTTACATGTATTGTTATTATTAATCTTCTTATAGAATCATTATCCAATCCGCTTATGGTTTTAGCTCAAGCGACAGGAAATGTTAAAGATTATCAAATGATAACAGGCGGGGTTCTTTTATTAAACATTCCAATATCTTTTTTCAGTTTTTATTTCGGATCATCAGCTGTCGTTTGTTTCTATATCATGTTGGGCATTAATATTCTTGCAATGTTTATCCGTCTAATAATATTAAAAAGAATAGCGGGGTTAAATGTACACGAATACATTAGAACAGTTTTATTTCGTATAACTATAGCATCATTATTAAGCTATTTTTTTATCAATTTCTTATTGTCAGCATTTAATTTTAAAGGAATAATAATGCTTATTATTTCCATTTTTAGTTCAATATTAATTATCGGAATTATTGGATTCTACTGTGGATTAAATACGCAAGAAAGAACACAAATTATAATTATATTAAAAAATAAGCTATCAAATGAAAAAAATATTATTTATAGGAGATTTAAGAAGTGCCAATAATTATGGTGCTATCGCTACTACAGATACTTTAATAAATTCAATATGTGCTAAAATTGATTGTAATTCTATAAAGTTTATTGGTTATAAAAGTTTGCGTCTTCCGACACCACCAAATGGCTGGAAAAAGACAAATCAAATTTCTATAAAGAATAAACTACGTGACCTCTCTCCATCTTTCATAAAACGGATATGGGCGAAGAAAGATCATTATAAAAGAATAGACTTTGTACCATTTTTATTTTCACAATACGAATCTTATGCGAAATCCATGGTAGGAGGGGATATTATGCAATATGAAAAAAAAATGATTGAAAATTCTGATATTATATACATAAATGGGGAAGGCAATATTGTCAACGGAACAGATAGATATGGGAAATATAGGATAGGAGGACTCTATATATTATTTGTAGCATGGGTAGCAAAAGTAAAATTTTCGAAAACAGTGTGTTTAGTAAATCATACCGTAGATCCTGCAAACATGGATGTTTGGGAAATCATTAATAATGTATATCCCCAATTGGATTATGTATATGTCCGAGAAAGATTGTCTGTTGCAAAACTACATGAACAAGGTATTTTCAATATTAAATTCGTTCCAGATGCTCTATTTTCCTATACCCCACAAAAAGAATGGAAGCCATCAAAACAATTATCAAAAGTTATTGATTTTACAAGACCTTATATTTGTATTGGAGACTCTTCCGGAATAAAAAATGTATACAACAAAGTTAAGTGGGATGTTGTAGATGTAATGAGTGAATTAATATCGAAATTGAAAAAAGTAATTCCACAAGTTATTTTCATAGACGGATATAATGGAGGAAATGAGGATGTAAATCAAATAATTAAAAAGTTAGATTTAGGTTGCATAAGATTGCAAAATACTACCTATCATGATTTATACCAAATCTTAAAAGAAGCTTCAATATTTATCTCAGGTCGATGGCATGCGTCAATTTTAGCAGTTTTATCTGGTACACCAATTCTGCTGTGGGGATCTGATAGTCATAAAACACGTTCCTTATATGAATTGTTAAATTATTCATACCCATTTTTCGAGGTTAACACATTACCAATACATATTGATGAAATCATATCATCATCAATAGAAATTATAAATAATAAGGAAAGAATAAATAAAGAATTATTAGAACACGTAAAAGTCCTTGCTGATTTATCAAAAGAAAATACAGAACTATTATTCGAACTATATGAAAAATAATATCACAAATATAGTAAAAAAACATTTATGCTGTAGTTGCGGATTATGTAGTGCAATTTGCCCTAAAAAAGCAATAAAATATGAGATAGACAAATTAGGGTTTCCTATACCATTAGTTAATGAAAACTGCATCAATTGTAAAATTTGCATCACGTATTGTCCGGGAGGAAATAATCTAAAAAAAACAATAGCAATATCAGAATCATGGCTATATGGTTTTTCTACAGATAAAGAAACGAGAATGAATTCTTCATCTGGAGGAATTTTAACAGAATTACTTTGCGCTTTGATTAATAATAATATAGTTGAGTATGTTTCATTAGTTACAAATTATGAAAAAAGCAATCTTCCCAGGATTATATTAACTAATAATATAAATGAAATTAGAAAATATAAGACCTCAAAGTATTGTCCTGTAGAGTTTGGTGATATTATTAACCAAATAAAAAATATAAATGGACGTATTGCTATTGTCGGATTGCCTTGCCAAATCAATGCGCTAAAAGAGTATTGTAAAAAAAACAAAGCTGTTTCAAGCAAGATCGTTTATTACTTTTCTTTATTTTGTAATCATGTACCATCATATAGAGCAATTCACTATTTAGCATCAAATGTTGGCGTAAAAGAATGGAATAAAGTGTTGTTTAGAGGCGATGGCTGGCCTGGCTTTTTTAGATTTTATAAAGGCTCGGAAGAAGTCGCCCGAATTCCATACAGGAAAGGTATGTATAGCGGTGTTGGAAAATACTTTAAAAATATTAGATGTAATTTTTGCAATGACCCTTTTGGAACTTCAGCTGATGCGTCATTTGGTGATGCATATTTTTGCACACAAGATAAATTTGGTTCAACATTAATTATTTGCCGTTCTCAAATGTTATTATCATTATTCAAACGTTTTAATGGAGATTTATGGAGCATCAATGAAGTAGAGAATATGGATGCTATTAGACCTTTTTACAAAAAAATGTTTTTGAGGAATGAAAGTACGGAAGTGTTTAACTTTTATTTATCGAGATATTACAAGAGTTATAAATGTAACTCTGATATATGCAAGAGCACATTTATTAGCCATGTAAAGATTTTGAAACAAGTGTTTGTGTCTCATTTGGGACGTTATGGATTATTATGGAAATATCTATACAAAATAAATTAAATTTTCAGCATAGTAATGTAATTATTACTATCTCGTCACCATTTCAATGTATTTGTGCTATAGAAGCGATACAAAAGTTTAGAATTCAGAACTACAGATTTGTTGTTCTATGTAACTCAGGAATCAGATTAGAGCAGATAAAAATGTTATTAAAATTCTTCAATATGCAATATGAAGAACAAGAGTCGCCTAAATTGTCAAAATTTATACTTTCATTACTTTTCCAACAAGTTGATAAAACGTGTAAAAACTATGATATTGCAATATGTGGCGACTTTAAAAATATAAATCAACTTCTATTTTTAACAAACAATCTCCATAAAGGTGGAAAATTGATGTATGTAGATGATGGATTTACAAGCATATATCCCTTAAACAATATTGATTACAGAGATAGACATTTTAGTTTGAGATATCATGCATATATATTATATAGAACTATAAAAAAAGTAGATGACAGCTATTTTTTTAGTATATTCAGACATGGACAAACTAAATATAATATAATTAACAATCAACTAAATATATTAAAAAGAAAATCAGAAAAGAATCTCGCGGGTGTGTACATATTAGGTACAGTTGTGCAATTTATCAATTCAATACTTCCTACAGGAACATTTGAAGACTATTTTAATAGAGCACTCAAATATGCAAAAAGGACATATCCCAATCAAAATATATACTACTCACCACACGGAAGATCTATTGAAACAAAAGGAATAGAGGAGTTGTGCGAAAAATTTAATGTCAAAACTATCATCTCAAAATACTCAGTAGAAATAGATTACTCATTGAATAACTATAATCCTTTATGTATTATTGGATTTGGTTCAACGGCCTTAATATCATTAAAAAAGATTTTCCCAAAGTCTGATATTTGCAATATTTGTATTCCATCAAAAATAGCAATATATACAGAGAAACATAATATGATAAATAAATATTTATCTAAAGAGCTTATCAAAACTATCAACATATGATGAACCTTTTAAAAATTGGAATGATATTATTCCGAAAGATTCGCAAATATTGTTATACATTTAAGGCAAAATTGCAATTAAAATCGTATGGTAAAGGATTATCGGTTAATTCAGCCTCTAAATTCTCCGCGAATGTCAAGCTGGGAGATAATTGTAAATTTAATGGCATTAGAGTTAGGGGGATTGGTTCACTAGAAATTGGTGATAATTTCCACTCTGGCAACGATTTAATCATCATCACTTCATCTCACGACTATGATTCCGGCAATACATTGCCTTATGATACCAATCGTCACATAAAATATAATGTTAAAATAGGAAAGAATGTATGGGTCGGTGATAGAGTTACTATTGTTGGTAATTTGACAATTGAAGATGGGGCTATTTTAGCAGCTGGTACTGTTGTCACAAGAAATGTCCCTTTTTGTGCCATAGTAGGAGGAGTACCAGCAACAATCATCAAATATAGGGATATTGAGCATTATAATAAACTGAGTAATATATGAATGATTCTTACAATTTTATTATACCTCTAATTCATTTATTATTCTTTTCTTATTTATTGTATAGAAGAATAAAAAGAGGTAACAGCTTTTTTAGTTTAGCAAACATCGCTCTTCTCATTTGGATTATAAGTGCAGTATGTTCATTCGTCTTTTTAAATTCCGAACTAAGACAATATAGCAACCTACAAATATTTCCTGCAATATTCTGGTGCTTTCTATTCTATATTTCTATTTACCCACTTCTAAAAAATTCAACATGCAAAATTTCCAATATAAGTGCAAACGATAAATTGATAAAATTTCTGTGCGTATGTTATTGTCTAATAACCATATTACCTTTTATAGAAGTGCTTATTCAGTTTATACCAAAAGTTTTATCAGGAGGAAGTTCTTCTTTAGCAGAATCAATGGCAGACATTCACGATGATAGACAGGAGGGTGAAGTCATCGAAGTTATTCACCTCTCATTTATAAGCGTTTTGTGTTGGAAAATTATAAACTATAGCTTATTATTACCCTCATTTTTGTTTTTTTACACTCTGTCAAAAAGCAAAAAAATATTCCCAAACTCCCAAATGAGACGCTTTATCATATTTGGTTTCTTATTGGTGTTTACGACACAAGTCATGTATTATTTTTGTAATGCCCAGAGATCCATGATTGCTCGCCTTGCCGTTACTATAATCGGTGCTTTTGTCACATTTTATCATATATATAATCAAGATTTGAAAAAAAAAATGATGAAAATCATGATAATATGTTCAACTGTGTTTATATTAGGACTAAGTTATATTACTTTTGCTAGATTTATGGTTGCACTAGATCGTGCAACTGCTGCACATGACAAAACTATATGGGGGTGGACTTCACTATATTTGGGTGAAGGATTGCTAAACTATAATGAATATGCTTGGAACATGAGGTGTCCAACAGAAGGTGATGTAACGATGTTATATTATAAAAAAGCATTAGGCTATAATCGAATTGTTGATGATTATCATCGGAGAAGTTTTTGGGCAGTAAGAACTGGTATACCACAAAATATCTTTTATACACATATAGGGGCATTTGTTGAAGATTTCACCCCTTTGGGGGCATTCTTTGTATTGGGTATATTCTCAATCATAATGTTAAGAATTACGAGATTCAGATCAAATTCCACAGTTTCTATAGAGAAAATTTATATTTTGTTATTCCTGTTTTATATTATAGCAAATGGATATTGTTATTTTAGTTTTGGGGGGCTAAATAAAGGAGGCAGGATTCTACATGAATTGTTTATAGCTTTGTTTTTTCATTTTTACAGAAAATACTCATATCGCCCCAATATAGCAAACAATAACAAATAATTTTTGTGTTTATGAAAAAGCTTCATTATAATAATTTTAGGAAAATAATAACGATTCTATATTTTCCATTATGCTTACCCGTGCTACTTTCTTATTATTCATTTAAAAAGAAACGTCTGTTGATAAACAGTGATCTAAAAGCAAAATATACAGGAGATAGAAATGTTACAATTTACCATTTATTATATCAGATTATTTTTGATCCGTCGTTCAGAAATCTGTGTTATTATCGATTCGGTATAACAGGAAAATTCTTGAATATATTTCTTCCAAGATGTAAAGATACTTTTATAAAACCAACATTATCATTAGGTAAAGGATGTAGATTTGTACATGCGCATTGTACACATATTAATTGCGATGTTATTGGCAATAATCTAATCATTTATCATTGTGTAACAATTGGAGGAATTAATGGAGGAACACCAACAATAGGGAATAATGTTTCTATTGGATGTCATTCCACTATATTAGGTAAAATCAAAATAGGTGACAACGTAAAGATTGGAGCAGGTTGTGTTGTTGTCAAAGATATACCTTCAAATAGTACTGTTGTTGGTAATCCTGCTATAATTGTTAAACAAGATGGTAGAAGAACAATGAAGAGATTATAATGTAGATATGGGATTCTAAAAATAAAAAAATGATAAAAGAGGATATATCAATATCGATTATTATTCCACATAAGAACTCCTCATTACTACTAACAAGATTGTTGTCTTCAATAAAAACAACAATCAGTTATCAAGTTATTGTTATAGATGACAATAGTAATGATAGGGAATTTTCTATGATTCAAAAAATGCAACGACAGTATAATTTTGAATTATATAAGAATGACGGACTGTTTGCTGGAGGAGCAAGGAATACTGGGCTAAAATACGCAAAAGGGAAATGGGTGTTATTTGCAGATTCTGACGATTTTTACCTACCGACATTCTCCGATATATTAAAACGACACATTAATAGCAATGCAGATCTTATAATTTGTAATGTCAGCAGTTGCGATAGTGAGACCTTAGAGCCAGCAGAACGTTCCAGATACATTAATATGATGTTTAACGAAGCTCTATCTGATGGAAATATAAATGAATTGCGTTGCAAATTCTTAGCTCCTTGGTCAAAAATCATACGTAGAAGTCTTATTGTTAATAATAACATCCGTTTTGACGAGATTCCTGCCGGTAATGATATGTGGTTTAGCATACAAATTGCAGTTAAAGCCAAAGAGATTGTATTAGAAAAAGAACAATTATATTGTGTAACTATTTCATCAGGAAGTATTACCACTACTTTTAGTAAAGAAAAATTTAAATCCAGGTTTTTAGCTACATTAAAAATCAATGACTATATACGCTTGAATGGTTATGAAAAATACCAAAGCTCTATTTTATACTACATTGGTAAGGCTATCAGTTTAGGCTTTAATGAATTATTTTTTGTATTAATACAATGCTATAAACACCATTCCAACCTTTTTATTGGTGCTTCTAATTTTTTACGCTTAAATCGGACAATAAAGAAACGTCAAAATAAGTACACAAAGAATGAATAAAATTTTATTTCTCAAAGGTTGTGCTGGACTTGGGAATCGCTTCATAACCTTATGTAAAGCCATAGAATATGCAAAAAAAACAAGCCGGAAACTGTATGTAGATTGGGCTGACGGTATGTTTGCTGCAGAAGGTGAAAATGCTTTCTATAAATATTTTGAGATAAAAGAGGTTGACTTTATTGATGACTTTCATATTATAGAAACAAACATTAAAAATGGTGCTACTTTATATCCAAAATCCATATCTGTAAAAGAGCTTCATGAAAGTATCTATAAAAACTATAGGCATGTAGGTACCTATTTGTCATGGAAAGTACCTTTATATCGCATTCTTGTAACCATGATTATGAAAGGTAAAATTACCTCCGTATTTGGTTTACAATCATGGCAACATAAAGAGGATAAAAAAGAATGTTGGATAAGAGGAATACGTAATATCTATGCAGAACGTAACATACAATTAGGTAGTCAACTACAAAAGAAGATTGATCGAGATATTGTAGTTTTCATAGATTTTCGTCCTTTAATAAATATTAGTCATATATTTGATTATATCAAATTAAAACCAAAATATGCTAATATATTCCATAAATTTGCTGAAGAAAATAATCTAAAGAACAATGCTATAGGTGTACATATTCGTGCAACAGACAAAAGACCTCGGAAACAAATAGATAAATTAACCGCACTATTAGACAAAAAATTATTAGTAGAACAGAATCTTAATATATTTCTCTCTACAGATAGTATACAGATATTACAAGAATTTCAAAAAAGGTACAGAACGAAAATAATTGTATATCCGAAGTTCTTACCAGAAGAACTTAAAGGAAAAGGTATTCACCACTGGGCTCTAAATAATAAGAATAAAGATATTAAATCCAAAATGTTTGAAGATTCTCTTGCAGACATGTGGCTATTATCTATGTGTAAATACTTGTATTGGCAGGGAAATTCTTCATTTAGTTTGATTAGTAAAATATTAAAAAATGACAAATCTACGACAATAAACTGGATGAGATAATGAATAATAAGAGAATATTTGCTGTTGCATCAATCGGAGGTCATTGGGTGCAACTATTAAGAATTGCCTCCAGTTTGGAGACAACTCATGATGTGGCTTATATGTCTACTCATGAGAAGTGCGCCTCTATGGTAGAAGGACACCGTTTCTACCAAATTAAGGATTTTAGCCGATGGGATGCGTATAAAGTCATTCCTGCTTTCTTTTCTGCATTAAATACCGTGAGAAAGGAAAATCCTTCGGTTGTCATCACGACTGGTGCAGCTCCTGGACTTATCGTCCTCTTTGCTGCTTTTTGCTTGGGAAAGAAGACCGTATGGATAGACAGCATAGCCAATGTGAATCATTTGTCACTTTGCGGAAGAATCGCTAAGAAGTTTGCAAGTAGATTCTATACCCAGTGGGAAGAGTTGGCTACTGATAGTGTTCATTTCGCAGGTAATGTAATTGGATAAAATATTTTTTATGATTTTTGCAACAATAGGAACACAGGCTCCTTTTGACAGGTTCGTGAAGATGCTTGACGAGTTATGTGAGGGAACCGATGAGGAAGTCATCGTTCAGACCATTAAGTCTGAATATACTCCCAAGAACGTGAAATGTGTGGATTTCCTGTCACCAGATGTGTTTGCGCAATATTTTAGCAGGGCAAGATTGGTGATAGCCCATGCCGGCATGGGGACAATACTTTCAGCCTTAAAGCAAGACAAGCCTATCATTGTGGTGCCTCGTCTTGCCTCTTTGAAAGAACACCGCAATGACCACCAAATGGCTACAGCCATGCGTATGGATGAACTCGGATATGTATATGTGGCATACGACAAAAAACAGCTCAAAGACTTAATTATGCAAAAGGACTTGAAACCATTAAAGCATATAGGAGAGCAAGCTTCAGAAAGTTTGGAGAAATCCCTGGCGGAGTTTATAGATAAATAAAAAAGAATAAGATAATGAGAACATTTAATGACATCAAAGTAGCAGTAGCTGGTACTGGCTATGTAGGACTTAGTATCGCAACATTATTGTCACAGCATCATCAAGTGACAGCGGTGGACGTGATACCAGAAAAGGTAGAGAAACTGAACAACAAGATTTCACCTATACAGGATGAATATATCGAAAAATATCTTGCGGAGAAAGAATTGAATCTCACTGCTACCCTTGACGGAGCATCAGCATATAAGAATGCTGACTTTGTTGTTATTGCGGCACCGACAAACTATGACCCAGTGAAGAATTTCTTTGATACGCATCATATCGAGGATGTCATAGACCTTGTGTTGAGTGTTAATCCAAATGCGGTGATGGTGATAAAGAGTACCATTCCCGTTGGTTATTGTGAAAGCCTATATCGGAAATATGGAAGCGAGTTAAAGCTGCTGTTCTCTCCAGAGTTCCTGCGTGAGAGCAAAGCATTGTATGATAATCTATATCCCAGCCGTATTATCGTTGGCAGTCCGAAAGGTAATGAAGAATTAAGAATGAAGAGTGAAGAATTTGCCGCACTATTGCATGAAGGGGCTATCAAGGAGAATATTGACACTCTCTTTATGGGCTTGACGGAGGCTGAAGCGGTGAAACTCTTTGCAAACACATATCTGGCACTTCGTGTAAGCTATTTCAATGAGCTTGACACCTACGCCGAGATGAAAGGACTTGACACACAGAGCATCATCCGTGGCGTGAGTCTTGACCCACGAGTGGGTGATTATTACAATAATCCTTCCTTCGGCTATGGCGGCTATTGTCTGCCCAAGGATACCAAGCAGCTGCTTGCAAATTATAAGGATGTACCAGAGAATCTTATAGAGGCAATCGTTGAGAGCAACCGTACAAGAAAGGATTTCATCGCCGACCGTGTATTGAACATGGCGGGATATTATGATTATTACAACCGCGGCGATTTCAGTCCTTCAGAAGAAAAGCACTGCACAATCGGAGTATATCGCCTGACAATGAAATCAAACAGCGACAATTTCCGCCAGTCATCCATTCAAGGTATAATGAAGCGCATTAAGGCAAAGGGAGCTGAGGTAATTATTTATGAACCGACACTTGAGGATGGAAGTACTTTCTTCGGCAGCAAAGTCGTTAATGACATGGCGGCATTCAAAACACAAAGCCAAGCTATCATTGCCAACCGTTACGATACATGTTTGGACGATGTGGAAGATAAGGTTTATACCCGTGACATCTTCCGCAGAGACTAACCTATTCGCTCTTTGGGCATGGGTAAATCCGCTGCCGCTGTGATGTGGGTGTTGTATGAGGTGTTTGCCATGCCTATACATTAATTATATATGTGAGCCTAACGAAAAGGAGGGACGGAAGTTGCTGGCAGAAATCATGCAGGGCGGAAACTTCGGACATTATGATGAGAGGGGAAAGGATATGAGGAATGGGAGTACCATTCCTCATGCAATCTGGAAACTGAAAAGAGTTATGAAACTTGTATCAAGCTATCCCGAGGAAGCTCTATGTGAGCCATTCTTCAGGGTGTGGCATTGGGGATGGAGAAAGGTGCATTAGTGTGCAGTGTAAGCGTCCAATTTTAACTTCGTTGACCGTTAAATTTGACTCTGCTCTCATTGGCAAAAGTTTTGCAGCTGTTAAATCAAAACAGTTAACAAAATGTACAAGAAAATTTTCGATAAGCAGGAACGATGAAAGTTTACTTTCTGATCAACAGTCTCATATTTCTTGCAAAAAAGAAAAAATATTGATAATATTTGCGTAGCACTAGTGTCCACTAAAAATGAGCAAAAATCGTTGTAAATGGTTGATATAAGAAAAAATACGAGCAAAATTTGAGTCTATGGGTTAGAAATGATTACCTTTGCAGACAAAAAGGGAAATTGAATTATGGCATTAGCAATTAGTGGTATTCCTATGCTGACTGGTGAAGCAGCTGAGGCATTTAGAAAAAAAGCAGAAGAAGCTAAGAAACAGCGCGGAAGTATAGATTTTTCGAAGCAGCGTGCAGAAATGAAAGCCATTTTGGCAAAGGCGAAATTGTAACGTTGCTGACATGGGCTTTTTAGCAGACAAAACGGTGTTTTCACCGCTGACACAGAAAATGCTGGATGAGTCAGAACAATTCTCATGTGGCAATGAGGACTTGGACGGATTCTTCCTACATGATGCTGTATCTTATGCAGAAAACTTGTTCGGGAAATCTTATTGTTATACAACGGAAGGGGATAAATGTGAAATAGTATGTGCTTTTACCGTTTCTAACGCAAGTATTTTCACAAGATTCCTGCCTAATGTGTTGTTGATGCCTATAATGAGGAAATACCCATTGCTTTCTATAAAAAGAATGGTTTTGATTTTATGTTCAGCACCGAAGAACAGGAAAAGAAATATCGGCAAATTGTTTCTGACAGCCCTCTCAAAACGAGGTTGATGTTTTTCGACTTGATTGTCATAAAATAAAAAGAGTTACTATCAGTAACCCTTTTCCGACCGGGGACACCCCAATCCAAATAAAGTATAGCTTTATTCTGTTGCAAAGGTAATGTTTTTTTCTAATAAATAAATATTCGCAGGTTAAATATTTGAAAGAATTAACATTACAAGATTATGAATTTCATAATATCTGGCGGTACTGGGGCATAGATTGTTTGAAAAGGCTCTTGATGACTGGTTTGAGGATAACGCCAGAAAGGGGCTGAAGTGAGTGTTTAGTGTGGGGGCAGTGTTTAGTTAAGGGTATGCTTACGAACAATTAGGCTTTTTGATGTTTGAAATTTCGCATATGTCTGTTTGGCTTACAAAAATAAAGTTAATAAGTACTATTCTGGACAGGAAAATCTTACGAAATATAAACAACGCATCACAATATTTTCAAAAATATTTGGCGGAATGAAATTAATACAGTACCTTTGCAGAACAAAACTGCACGAGCGTGCAAAAAAGTTCTATAAATAGCATTATGGAGATAAGGCGTGATATATATCTGAAGCGGCTCATGGCAAGCCGCCATAATGGGTTGATTAAGGTGGTGACAGGTATTCGCCGCTCAGGGAAATCGTATTTACTTATGACAATTTTCCATAATTTCTTGCTGGAGGAGGGAGTTGCAGAAGATCATATTATCACGGTGGACTTGGAAAACCGTCGAAACAAGGCGCTTCGCAACCCTGACGCATTGCTGAAATATATTGATGCCCGTATAGTGGATGAGGCAATGTACTATATTTTATTAGACGAGATCCAGTTAGTCAGTGAGTTTGAAGATGTATTGAACTCTTATCTTAGTATACCTAATGCTGATGTGTATGTAACGGGATCGAATTCGCGCTTTCTCTCAAAAGATGTGATAACAGAATTCCGCGGACGTGGTGATGAGATACATATCATGCCATTGTCGTTTAGGGAGTTTCACTCGGCTCACCCTGAGATGGAATCGTATGCGGCACTGCAGGAATATCTGACGTATGGAGGTCTACCATACGTGTGTACAGAGCCCGATGAATCAAAAAAGATAAGCTATCTGCAGAGGTTATTTGAAAAAACTTATCTGACCGACATCCTTGAAAGATACCATATACGTGGGAGTGAGATAATGGAGGAACTGATGAACGTGGTGGCTTCATGTATTGGCGGACTGACCAATGCTTCAAGAATAGAAAATACATTTCGCTCAGTAAAGGGGATACATTTGTCGAAGAATACGGTGAAGCAATATTTGGACATCCTTGAGGAATCTTTTCTGGTGAACCGCTGCATAAGATATGATATCAGAGGACGCAAGTATATAGATACACCTCAGAAATATTATTTTGAAGATTTAGGACTGAGAAATGCACGCATTGGATTCCGGCAAGTGGAACAGACACATCTGATGGAGAATATGATATACAATGAACTTCGCCTGAGAGGCTATGTCGTGGACGTAGGTGTGGTAACAAGTAACATGAAGAATAAAGATGGCGTGTATCAACGGAATCAACTTGAGGTGGATTTCGTATGTAACCGTGGCTCGCAGCGGATATATGTGCAGTCTGCTTATCGCTTGCCTACGCAGGAAAAACGCGAGCAGGAAATGGCATCGCTATTAAAAATAGATGACTCATTCCGCAAGATAATCATTACGGAGGATTTGATTAAACGACATCAGGATGACAATGGCATAGAATGGGTGAATGTATTCGATTTTCTTCGTAGTGATAACTTGTGATTATTAATATCTGACAGAACGAGTGCAATAAGACGCGCTAATGGCTGGTTTGAGGATAATGACAGAAAAGATTTGCTTTAACTTTGGATTTCATCCGCCCTTTTTTACACTCGGCATAGTAAGCGAGCTTCCTCTGCTCTCGCTTAATCAAAAGTTTCTGCAAGTCGCAACAGGTAACAGAAAGTCGTTGTCAACTGGTGGTATCTCTGATGCTGACTGGCATCGGCTTTTTGGCTTTTGTAAGAGACAGGCATTGAATTGCATATTAAGTATGACAGATAAAAGAAAATAGTTATTTCCTTGCAAAAAGCTTTGGCAAATCAGATATTTTGTGTACCTTTGTTCCGAGAAAAGTAATGTATTAAAGGAAATGGTTTTTAAGCTGCATTAGATATTATGAATACAGAATTCTATTGGACATTTCGGATTGAAACAAGTCGTTTTGGTGGAGTAATGGGATCAAGTTGCACGGATTATGTCACAGAAGAGAATCTGGAGGCATGGCAACGGTTTGTGGAGAAGAGGATTCGTGAGGTGATGAAGCCGGAGACCATGGACTTGCAGGAGTTCAAGGATTGCCTGGAGGAAGTGCAGAAAGAAAAAGAATGGAGAGAGACTCAAAAGGTGCGGGCTGAACAACTGCGGATAAAGGCTGCGGATGACAGACATCGTAGGAGCAGCATGGAACGACTGAAGGTGGCTTATATACCCAAAGGGCTGACCGTAGATTATGAAAAGGAATACGGGAGATTAATTCGGCAAGAAGTAACGTTTGTTCCTGCCATAGAGGATGATTTCCTGTATCAGTTACGCTTCTTAGAGCGATGGTACAAGAAGTCAGTACCGCAGTTGATTGAGTTGAAACGTCCTGATGCGGCATTTGCGGTGGCCGTGGAACTTTGCCGTCAGTTGCCGGACTTCGTCTTCCGCAAGGACATCGAGGGATATCTGAAACTGAAGAAGCAAAGATTGAGAAAACTCATCGAAGGGGCTTTCACTGCTCTTGTGGATTCAGTGAAGGCATGGAATAATGACGAAAAACGTCGTTGGGTATATGATTTCATCTTCAGAGAAACGAGACATTACGATGATTTCAGAGGCTTACAGAGGGTTCTGATTCAGATGACGCCATCCGTAGCTTTTATTGGTGAACCTGTAGCGGTGACTCGTGAAATGAATGAGGAGGAAAGGCTTCAGGAACGAAAAAGGGAAAGGGAGGAACTGCTGAGATTAGAGGTTGAAAAGGAAGCCCGCTCACTGATTACACTCAACGAGGACTACGAGACAAGGATATTTGCAAGTCGCAACATAGACAGGGATTGCACAACGATATGGCGTCTGATGTTGCAAGAAAATAAGCGAATCAAGGAGTTGGCAAACCATGGTGAATACCAGACTGCTGCATTGCGGTTTATGCAATTGACAAAGGCAATGTGCCACCATTTCATCAGCGATGAGCATTATTGCTACTTTGACGATATGTATTTGCCGGAATATGCCATAGATAACCTCATTGACTTCTTCAACGAATTGGAAAAGGAAGGCAAATTACCCAACGAGCCCAAGGAATACTTGAAGAAGGCTTGGCTGGAAATCATTGAAACGGAATGTCATCAGGACTATGGAATGCTTAGGAAGGAGTTAATCTAACTTTCTAATAAACAAATATTCATATGAGTATTTAATGTCTAAATATGCACTATGTGTAAGCGTCCAATTTTACTTTTACCTTCGGCCAGTGACCGTTGGTTGACGTTATTGTCCAATATAAAATATGTACATTTTGATAAACTTTAGCTGCATTCGGCAAAGTTCAAACATGTTTGACTCTGCTCTCATTGGTAAAAGTTTTGCGACCGTTAAATCAAAACAGTTAGCAAAATGTACAAGAAAATTTTCGATAAGCAAGAACAATGAAAGTTTACTTTCTGATCAACAGTTTCACCTGAGCGTGCCCTTGATATTTATTATACATCAAAAACTGCGAAATTGTTGTCTGACCCAAACTCAGGTCTGCAACTTATGAGTGACAATTATGTCTTTGAAGACCTTATGGCAGAATTAAATCAAAGCTTCTATGAATGAAAATGACAGAAAAGGGTTGCTTTGAATTTGGATTTCATCCGACCTTTTTTACGTTCGGCATAGTATGCGAGCTTCCTCTGCTCTCGCTTAATCAAAAGTTTTTTTTGAAAATGAAGAGGATGGCATTGGTGCTCCCAATTGGAATTTAGTTAATAATGTTTTATTTTGTAAGAAAAATAGCCATAGATTTGCAGGATTAAAACTTTATTACTACCTTTGCACTAAATATAAAGTTTGGTTTATGCACATTCTAAATAAACTTACGCAGGAAGCATTGTTCAGAAAAATTGGATTGACCTATGAGCAGATGCAAAAGATGGATGCCGAGGAGATAGACGCATTCATCGAGAAGCGTATTGGTAGCAAACTTAAATACGGGTTCTCTTTGAAAAACATAATAAACCGTGGCTCTGTCTATTTGTTCTCTAAGAGATTACGTTCTTTATCAGAAGTCGATAAGCAATTGGCTAAAATTTAAGGTTGAAATGAAAAGGGAGGAAGATATACAGCATCTGTATAGGGCTTACAATACTGTAATCAAACCGTTGATTGCAGAGGTTGAAGCAAGAACGGAGCAGTTTCCTCTTCCCCTGTTCAATGAAATCCGTGCACTGCATGACCATATCTCACGTTGCTATTGTGATGGTGTAACGGAAGAACAAATAGAAAAGAATATTGAAAAAGGTGAAAGGCACGTCGTACGTATCATTCTTGATTGTTACAAATATTTGAACTTGTCACTTCACGACTCTTTAATGCTATTTGAAAGACAAACAAGAAATATTGATCTGACCGTTTTAAAGAATGGAACGTTCTATCCTGAATATAAGTCGCTGCGTACTAAAGCTGTCCAAATGGTCAGAAAAGCCAAGACTTTGGAATCATTAAATAGTAAAGCAGCTTTAGACACATTTCAAGAGTCGTATAATGTCTATACTCAATTGGAGAACTTAATTGATGAGGTAACACCAGATGTACACTGGGCACGTGTGAGGTTCACTGCTCGCAAATGGCTCAGCGTTATATTATGGATATTAAGTGCTGTGGCTTCTGGTATTGTCTCGATTCTATTAGGTGGACTTTTTTAGATAATTTTTAATCTTTAGTTTAATCATTCAAGGTCTTTGTTTTCAAAGACCTCAATTCTCATATATCTATGCATTGTTATGGTGGATAAGAGGCTAAATTTATCTGCTTTCTTGACATTCCATTCAAAGTGGCTACACCATTATCAAACATTAATCGTACTTATAAAGATTGCAAAGCAATGCTGAGAGATTATCAGAAAGATATTTGCAGCAGGACCGTGGAGGCATTCAGGAGTCACAGAAGTGTGATGGTGCAGATGCCGACAGGTACAGGGAAGACGGTGGTACTCGCTTCGCTGGTAAATGAAGAATTAAGAGTGAAGAAACGTAAGTTCGACGAAGTCAATGAAGAATGTTCTCCATTCCATTCAGTTAGTGGTTTAGATTTATCTGTCAGCGGCGAGATGTGCATTCTGATTGTAGCACACAGGAGGGAGCTGGTGGAGCAGATAAGGGACACTATACGCAGGATGGGGATTGATGACGGGAATATCACAGTGTGCTCGATACAATGGCTGACGTATAATATAAATAAGGTGAAAGAGGCACCACAGTTAGTAGTGATTGACGAGGCGCATCACGCTCTGGCAAAGACGTACAGGATGATGTGGGAGACGTGGCATGAGGCGAGGTTCCTTGGACTAACGGCAACACCATGCAGGCTGAACAGGGCTGGATTTACGGATTTGTTTGAGTGCTTAGTGATGTCGTGGAGCATCGGGCAGTTTATCAGGGAGGGATGGCTGTCGCTGTTCGACTACTACAGCATCAAGGCGGACAGTGAGGAGCAGAGATTAATCAACTCCTTGGAGAAGCGCGGTGCTGACGGTGACTATCAGGCAAAGGAGCTGAATGCTGTGCTAAACAAACGTCCGAGCATTGAAAGGCTGTATGAGAGTGTGGTGAGATATGCCAAAGGAAAGAAGGGAATAGTGTATGCGATAAACATTGATCATGCGCACAATATTGCGGAGTATTATAGGGAGCATGGTGTGAATGCCGTGGCGATAGACAGCAGGACACCGGCTGAGGTGCGCAGGCAGACGGTGGAGGACTTTAAGGCTGGACGCATCAAAATTATGGTGAGCGTGGATTTATTTTCCGAAGGTTTTGACTGTCCTGATGTGGAGTTCATACAGTTGGCACGCCCTACGCTGTCGTTGGCGAAGTATTTGCAGATGGTGGGACGAGGACTGAGGAAGTCAAAAGGTAAAAAAACGTGCGTGATGATAGACAATGTGGGACTTTACCGTATGTTCGGGCTTCCCGCCACCGACCGCGATTGGCAGGCGATGTTCGAGGGACGGATGGCTGGCAAGGGGAGCAAAGCAAAAGATAATGCCGTGTGCAACTATGCTGTGAAGGCTGATGTGGGAACATGCACTATTGCCGATGCGGACTTGGAGGAAATAATCTGCCATGAAGGT
>Ga0129317_1000762_pt1 | contig 29680 bp, 25 predicted proteins | sample Cm1ome_FD_94430 | JGI IMG/M metagenome (GOLD analysis project Ga0129317, IMG submission 94430) | Eastern black-and-white colobus group fecal microbial communities from Wisconsin, USA - Cm1105 metagenome | ecosystem: Host-associated > Mammals > Digestive system > Large intestine > Fecal | place... | reverse complement strand
TTTCATGCAAAAGTGTGAATCATGCTTGCATGAATGAACACTTTTACATGGAAATCTATTTGGCGGATACGCCACACCGACGAAATGCGCAGCATTTTGGAGGTGGTTCTGAACAGTTACCTTCTTTTTACAAAACAGATAAATAAATTTTCTACCGCTCCACCAGTACGATCTTCTTCCACTTCCCCTGCGCATACCGCAGCATGCACACTGCACCGGTAATCAGCCACGTCAGTCCAGTCGTATACCAGACTGCCCAGTATCCGAGCGCCGGAATCGCCGCAAGTCCAAGTGAAAATCCGATTCTTCCGACTACCTCGGCAAGACCATTGGCAAAGGCAAAAAACGAATCGCCTGCACCGTTTAAGAGGCTGCGCGCCACATAGATCATGCCAAGTGGGATATAAAACAGACTCGTAATACGGATTGCACGGCCGCCGATTGCAATGACTTCGGCATCATCCACAAAGATTCCGACAAACGGACCTCCCCACAGAAACATCGCTCCACACATTACAAGGCTGAATACTACGACCAACATTGTTGAACGCTGATATCCGCGCTTCACACGCTCTATGTTTCCGGCTCCGAGGTTCTGTGCCGTAAACGTCGCAACAGCAGTACCAAGAGAGTTATACGGCTGCTGTACCAGCTGTTCAATCCGGGAGGTCGCTGCAAATGCGGCAATCACATTTTCGCCAAACCGATTGATCACGGACTGAAGGGCAATACAGGACAGCGCAATCAGACTTCCCTGCATTCCAAATGGGATGCCAAGCCTTAAGCATTTCATCAGCAAAATCCTGTCCGGCTTCATATTTTCTCTTTTCAGCCGAAAATATGGATTTTTCAAAACTGCATATACGATGCAGCCAAGTGCAGACAGCGTCTGTGCCAGAATGGTTGCCACTGCCACTCCTGCCACGCCCATATGAAACACCAGCACGAAAAGCAGGTCTCCGATCACATTTAAAATACTCGCTATGATCAGAAAGATCAGCGGCGTAACAGAATCTCCGAGCGCGCGCAGCATCGCTGAAATTCCGTTATACAAAACGACTGCCAGCACGCCGCCGCACACGATACGCGTGTACAGAAGCGCATCGTCAAAGATGGACTCCGGTGTATTGAGCAGCCGCAGCGTCGGTTCTGCTAACAGCACCGAAATGATACTCACCAGAAGCCCCATTCCAAGCATCAGATAAATTGAATTTCCCAGTGCATCTTTTACACGCTTTTCATTTTTCATGCCGAAATACTGAGACATCAGCACGCCTGCGCCCGTAGCAAAACCGTTGCACAGTGCAAAGTAGAAAAAGGTCAGTGAGGACGTCATTCCGACCGCTGCCAATGCATTTTTTCCCACATAGTTTCCGACCACAATCGAATCCACCATGTTATAAAACTGCTGAAATATATTTCCAAACAGCATTGGCATCGAAAACCGGATCAGAAGGGCCGTTTCATTCCCTGTCGTCATATCACATACAAATTGTTTTGCCATTATTTCTCCATTCTGCCATCCTGCACACAAATGTGTGACCTCGCGCTTTCACAGATGAGGTATTATGCTTCTTCCTTTGATACTTCCGCTTCCATTTTGCTCAGATATTCTCCGAACACATCAAGCGCATCCTTCACCGGCTGCGGTGAGGACATATCGACTCCGCAGATCTTCAGCAGATCGATCGGATCCATAGAACCACCGCTGCTTAAAAACTTTTTATACTTTTCTACGATGCCCGGCTCGCCTGCCAGAATCTTGCTGCTGATCGCGATTGCCGCTGCAAATCCTGTCGCATACTGATAAACGTAGAATGGTGTATAGAAGTGCGGAATCCGCTCCCACTCATAACCGATCTCCGGATCCACAATCATTGCTTCTCCAAAATAATCACGATTCAGATTCAGATACGTTTCATACAGCCCCTCCGATGTCAGCGTCTCTCCACGTGATACGGCTCCATGTGTTTCACGCTCAAATTCTGCAAACATCGTCTGTCGGTACATCGTTGATTTAAACTGATCCAGAAAATAGTTGATCAGATATTTCTTTTCTGTCTCATCCTCCGTGCGTCCAAGCAGGTCGTGGATCAGAAGCGCCTCGTTACAGGTAGAGGCCACTTCTGCAACAAAAATACGGTAAGAAGCATATCGATACGGCTGTGTATGATTTGAATACCACGTGTGCAGCGAATGTCCCATCTCATGTGCCAGTGTAAACACATCGCCCAATGTACCGTGATAATTCAGAAGCACGTACGGATGTGTTCCGTAAGCGCCCCAGGAATAAGCTCCCGTACGCTTTCCTTCATTTTCATATACATCGATCCAGCGGTTATCAAAGCCTTCCTGCAGCAAAGCAAGATAATCCTCTCCAAGCGGAGCCAGTCCTCTTTTTACAATTTCCTTTGCTTCCTCAAAGGAGTATGTCTTTTCCGGCATTTCAACGAGCGGTGCATAGACATCGTACATATGAAGCTCCGAAAGTCCCATCATTTTTTTGCGAAGCTCCACATAACGGTGCATCAGCGGCAGCTTTTCATGAATTGCCGTGATCAGATTGTCATAGACAGCGACCGGGATCGCATTTGCATCGAGTGCAGCCTCCCTTGCATCACCGTAATGACGCTGCTTTGCAAAAAAATCTGCCTGCTTCGCATTTGCCTGATACATGGCAGAAACGGTATTTTTATACTGCTCATATACGCTGTAAAGACTCTGAAAGGCGGATTTCCGCAAGGTACGGTCCTTCCCTTCCATGTATGAAATATATCGTCCGACCGTCAGAGGGTGTTTTTCCTGATCCTCACCGATGGCATCTGGAAAACGAACATCTGCATTATTGAACATGGAAAAGATATTTGCCGGACCTTCTGCCACCTCTTCCACCTTCGCCAACAATTCTTCTGTTGCCGCATCCAGGATGTGCCTGCGCATCCGCGTCACCTGACTGACCGCCCTGCGGTAGTCTGCAAGCTCCGGCAGCTCCTGAAAGTACTGCTCCAGCTTCTGTGCATCCAGCGCCAGAAGCTCCGGCTCGACCCATGCACATGCCTGCGAAAAGCATACGGAAAGTGTCTGCGCTTCTCCTGCAAGCTTCTGATACACTGCATTTCCGGTATCTTCATGGTAACGCTGGTTTGAATATACGATCAGCCGGCTCATGATCTCCGCCATCGCATCTCTTTTTTGCATGATCTCAAGCAGCATCTCCGGACCTTCACTGATCTTTCCCTGATATCCGGAAAATTCCGCAATCTGCTCCTTCAATGCCTTTACATCTTTGTCATATGCTTCACCGGAAGCGTAAATATCCTCCAACTTCCAGGTATTTTCGATTTTCTGTTCCTGCCGTTTCATATTTTTTGTTCCTTTCCTGTAAATTCGATTCTGCTCCGGTAAAGCGGACATTCGCAATCCGCTTTCTTTTTGGGTTTGCGTAATGCTTATTCTAACATACTTTCTTTTTATCGCAAGTGTTATTTTTTCAGTAAAAAAAGTGCCTTTTCTCACTTTTTTGAAGAAAAGACACTTTGCTGTATTTTGTATATTTTCTACCGTTCCTCACGGAAATATGACTGCCCCAGTGATTTCGGCGGCTGATTCTCGCGTTTGTTGCGCATGCTGGTCAGCACCAGTACCACGAGCGTGACCACATACGGAATCATTTTATAAAGCTCCTGGAGTTCCATATGATCCATTCCGGTCGGAATATAAAGATACAGAATGTACAGGCCACCAAAAAAGATAGAAGAGAAAATGCTTACAACCGGACGCCAGATCGTAAAGATAACCAGCGCGATTGCCAGCCATCCGCGGTCACCGAAGGCATCATTGGACCATACTCCGCAGGCGTAATCCATAACGTAGTAAAGGCCGCCAAGTCCCGCGATCATACAGCCGATGCAGGTCGAAATATATTTATACTTTGTGACATTGATACCGGCTGCATCCGCTGCCGCCGGATCTTCACCGACTGCCCTTAAGTGAAGCCCCACACGTGTATACTTCAGTACGAAGGCACAGATAATCGCAATCAGGATTGCCGCATATGCCAGAAAGCCATAGGAAAGAAATACCTTTCCAAACCAGCCAAGCTTTCCCGCAAATGGCAGGGACTTGCTGAAATAACTGCTCGTTGCCGAAAGTGCGATCGACGGCACATCACTGCCGGAAAGCTTGATCAGTGAACCGCCGAAAAAGTTTCCGAAACCAACACCGAAGGTCGTCATCGCAAGACCGGTCACGTTCTGATTCGCCCGCAGGGTCACCGTAAGAAAGCAGTACAGAATTCCCATCAGGCACGAAGCAACAAGACTGCAAAGGAGTGGAATCAGAATTGCAAGCGCTCCGTTTATGGAGGCCGGATCCGCTACCGACTGCTCATAGCAAAAGGAACCGATGACTCCACTGATTGCTCCAACGTACATGACACCCGGAATTCCCAGATTCAGATTACCGGATTTCTCCGTCAGGATTTCTCCTGTGCTTCCAAAGAGAAGCGGAATGCCCTGTACTACCGCTCTTGGAATAAATGCCGCAAGATTAATCATTGACTTTCACACTCCTTTCTGATTTTTTGCGGAAATGAATCTGATAGGAAATAAAAAATTCACATCCGATAATGAAAAACAGAATAATACCGGTCAGAATATCCGCAAATGACTGATTCAGTCCAAATGTGGTAGAGATCTCACTTGCCCCGCGATTCATGAAAATAATCAGAAAGCTCGTAAAAATCATCGCAAACGGATTAAATTTTGCCATCCATGACACCATAACTGCAGTAAAGCCCTGTCCGTTCGCAATCGTCGTTGTGACCGTGTGATTGATTCCACCGACCAGAAGAAGTCCTGCAAGGCCGCAGAGTCCGCCGGAAATCAGCATGGTCCTGATGATTACCTTTTCAACCTTGATACCGACATAACGCGCCGTTCGTACACTCTCTCCGACAACGGAAATCTCATAGCCCTGCTTGCTGTATGTAAAATAAATATACAGCAGTACCGTTGCAACCACTGCTACAATGATACTGAGCAGGTACTTGGAACCGAAAATCTCCGGCAGCCAGCCGATATTTGTCTTCTGGTTAATGATGCCGATCTTTCCTGAACCCTTCGGCATCTCCCAGACGATCGTAAAAAATGCAACCAGCTGAGTAGCAATATAGTTCATCATCAGCGTGGAAAGTGTCTCGTTTGTATTCCACTTCGCCTTGAAAAAAGCCGGGATCGCACCCCAAAGCGCGCCTGCTCCAATGCTCGTAACGACCATCAAAAAAATCACCAGCGCGTTCGGAAGGCGTCCTGCCAGACAGATCATACAAGCTGCCGAAACAAGACCGCCGATCAGCACCTGTCCCTCACCTCCGATATTCCAGAAACGCATCCGGAATGCCGGTGTCAGCGCAAGCGAGATCAGCAGCAGAATTGCCACATTCTGAAATGTGATCCAGGTCTTCCGTGCCGTACCAAATGCTCCAAGGAAAATTGATTCATATACCTGAATCGGGTTAACACCGGTCAGAATCGTTGTGACGACTGCGCAGACAACCAGTGCTGCCAGAATGGCCAGAAGCCGGATTCTAAGTGTCTTCTGCCACGGGAGCGCATCTCTTTTTACGATATTAAAAAGCGGATCCTTCGACTTACTGTTCATCCTTCACACCTCCCACACGCGTCATCATCATGCCGACCGTATTTTTATCTGCAGTTCTTCCATCCACGATTCCGCTGACCTCTCCGCCGCACAGCACCAGAATACGGTCCGAAAGCTCCAGCAGCACATCAAGGTCTTCTCCTACAAAAATGACCGCTACGCCCTTTTCCTTCTGCTCGTTGATCAGGTTGTAGATCGTATAGGAAGAATTGATATCCAGTCCGCGTACTGCATACGCCGTCATCAGAACCGTCGGATCCGAGGAAATTTCTCTGCCGACCAGTACCTTCTGTACATTTCCGCCGGAAAGTCTGCGAACCGGAGTAGAAAGACCTGGTGTCGATACTTCCAGTTCTTTTACGACTCTTTTTGCCAGCTTTTTCGGTGCCTTACGGTCTGTAAATACTGAATTCCCGCTGCGGAATGACCGAAGCATCATATTGTCGGTCAGATCCATATCTCCGACCAGACCCATGCCAAGACGGTCCTCCGGAACGAACGACAGAGAAACGCCCATATCCATAATCCGCTGCGGATCCTTTCCGATCAGCTCCTCTCTCGTGCCGTCCTCTTCAATATACACAACGGAACCACTTTCCGTCGGCTGAAGTCCGGCAATCGCCTCCAAAAGCTCTTTCTGACCACATCCGGAAATTCCTGCAATACCCAGGATCTCACCGCTTCGCGCGGTGAAGGATACATCTTTAAGCTTCACGATTCCTTCCTCACTGCGCACCGTCAGTCCTTTTACTTCCAGACGGGGCTGTGGATTCACCGGCTCCGGTCTCGTGATATTCAGGGTTACCTTATGACCAACCATCATATCCGTCATTTCCTGCGCATTTGTGTCCCTGGTCATCATATCTCCGACAAAACAGCCCCTCCGCAGTACGGCAACGCGATCCGAGAGGCTCTCCACCTCATGCATCTTATGCGTGATGATGACGATCGATTTTCCGTCATTTCTCATGTTTCGAAGCACTGCAAACAGCTTTTCCGTCTCCTGCGGTGTCAGAACCGCCGTCGGCTCATCCAAAATCAGGATATCGGCGCCACGATACAGTACTTTGATGATTTCAACCGTCTGTTTCTGCGAAACAGACATGTTGTAAATTTTTTGTTCCGGATCCACATCAAATCCATACTTGCTGCAGATCGCACGGATCTTTTCCGTTGCCTGCTTCAGATTCAGTCTTCCTGGCATACCAAGCACGATATTCTCTGCCGCACTGAGCACGTCGATCAGCTTAAAATGCTGATGAACCATACCGATTCCCTGCGCGAACGCATCTTTCGGAGAACGGATCACCGTCTCTTTTCCATTAATAAAAATCTGTCCTTCATCCGGAAAATAAATTCCGGAAAGCATATTCATCAGTGTTGTCTTGCCACTGCCGTTTTCTCCGAGCAGAGCCAGAATCTCTCCTTTGTAAATATCAAGACATACTTTATCGTTTGCCATAACCGGGCCGAATTTTTTGGTGATATTTTTCAGTGTCACCGCAGCCGTTTTGCCCTCCACGCTTGTTCCTCCTTTTTCTATTACATAAAAATGCGGTGCGGCGAAAATCGCTGCACCGCTCATTGTGCTTTGAAGCGGATCAGAATGCTGTATCAAGAAGTGAAATATCATCAATCTGAATATCGAAATACGGAGCAGAACGGAAGCCCTCTGCCGACTCATGGAAGTATCCGTCAGCTACTGCTTCATGATCTCCTTCATAATCCGGATCGGTATCAACATCTGCCATATAGCTCTCAAGCTTTTCGCCCTTAACAGTAAAGGTATCAATATCAAATACATGAATTTCGCCGGACTCAAGCTTTGCAGTCACTTCATCAAGCGCTTCCTGTGTACCCTCTGCTGCTGCACTGCCCAGATCAGTCAGTACGACAGAACCGGTAGAAAGATCGCCTGTCCAGTCAGCTGCGATCTCCTCGCCGCTTGCTACACAGCCCATTGCATATTCAAAATACGGTGCCCAGTCAATTCTGGAAGATACGATAAAGGTATTCGGGCATGCACTTGCTGTGCTTCCGTTGTAGGAAACATCCGGAACACCTGCAGTCTCACATGCGGTCGGAGCACCCATGGAATCTGCATGCTGGCTGATCAGTACGCATCCATCCTCGATCAGCTTGTTTGCGCCTTCCTTCTCTGCTGTCTCATCATACCAGGAACCGGTAAAGGTAACTTCCATTGTAACGCTCGGGCATACAGAACGTGCACCAAGGAAGAAGGAAGTATAACCGGAAATAACCTCTGCGTAAGTATAAGCACCAACGTAACCCATCTTTGCCTGCTCTGCAGTGATCGTACCGTTGTCGATCATCTCATTGAGCTTCATTCCTGCTGCAACACCTGCCAGATAACGTCCCTCGTAAATAGAAGCGAACGCATTGTGGAAATTATCCATCTCCTCGGTGTGTGCCTTTGTACCTGTTGCATGGCAGAACTGAACATCCGGGAACTCTCTTGCAGCCTCGATCATATAATCCTCATGGCCAAAGCTATCTGCAAATACGAAATTGCAGCCCGCATCTGCAAGCTCACATGCTGCCTCATAGCACTCCTGTCCCTCCGGAATACCGGTCTTAAACACATACTCGATACCCATGCTCTCGCATGCCTCTTTTGCTGCGTTGATAAAGTTCAGGTCATAAGTAGAGTTCTCGTCATGCAGGAAAATAAATCCGGCTTTGACCGTGGTCTCCTCTGCGCTGACAGCGAAGCTGGAAAATGCTCCCAGGGTAAGCATCGTTGTTGCTGCAAGGATCAGTTTCGTACATTTTTTCATGTCTTTTCTCCCTTTCTTGGTGTGCTGCGACACAGGTAAGAGTAAAAGGGACAGGGGACTTGTCTGACTCGATTAAAAAAAACAAAAACAGATGTACAGCTTTGTTTCTGTACATCTGCAGACGAGTCAAGCGGATATTCGCAATCCAGCAAGGGACTTGATTGATTTGGTTTAACCACCCAATAGTCGCAACTGAACGGCGTGCGGTAGAAACATCTGAACCCTCTTCACAGACCTATATCGGATAACAATACTTAATTTAAATTCTAGCAACTTCGTTCCGGCTTGTCAAATAAAAACAGGAACGAAAGCTCTTTTCGTCATATCAGTCAAGAAAAATGCTTTTTATGATCTTTTGTTGGGTATTTCGACGGATGCTTACTCCTTTCCACAATGAAAGCAGGACCTTGCACGGCTCGGTAAAATTAGCGCTTGACATCATTCTCCTGGTGTGATACGATTCGCATAACAGATGTGGTTTTCAAAACTACATAGTGCGGTTTTAAATATTTCAGGAGGTGTTATCATGACTATTACAATTCGTGAACCAGGCAGTGCCATTACACATTTCATCGGAATGGTGCTCGCCATTTTAGCTACTATCCCAATGCTGATCAAGGCTTCTCTTACTTCTTCGCAAACCGGGCTGATTGCCATGGCAGTTTTTATGAGCAGTATGATCCTGCTTTATACCGCCAGCACACTGTACCATTCTGTCAATCTGCACGGACACAGCCTGCGTGTCTTCCAAAAAATCGACCACATGATGATTTTTGTACTGATTGCAGGATCTTATACTCCCGTCTGCCTTCTTGTATTAAATCCTGCAGACGGTCATCGGCTGCTTATCGCAGTCTGGGCAATCGCTGCCATCGGAATGATCTTTAAGCTGTTTTGGGTAACGTGTCCGAAGTACGTTTCTTCTATTATATATGTTGCGATGGGCTGGTCCTGTCTTTCCGTCTTTGGTCAGCTTTTCCAAACTCTTTCTCGTCCGGCTTTTCTCTGGCTGCTTTCCGGCGGTCTGCTCTATACGGTCGGAGGGATTATTTATGCACTGAAGCTGCCGATTTTCAATGCCAATCATAAAGACTTTGGATCCCATGAGATTTTTCATCTTTTTGTGATGGGCGGAAGTATCTGCCACTTTATCTGCATGTATTTCTATCTTCTATAAGCCTCGTTCTCAATCCTTGTCCATTGATTGATTACTTAACACTTCCTCACCAGGGAAACACAGCGATTCCATCAGGTTCCACACCTCGGTTACGCCCTGCTTCGTTTCGGAGGAAAATGGAATAATCTGTGTGCCCGGCCGTACCTTCAGACCTTCACGGATCAGCTTTACCTGCTTCTGCACCTGACTTCGCTTGATCTTATCCAGCTTTGTTGCAATGATGATTGGCTCATAGCCATTGTGGCATACCCAATCGTACATGATTTTATCATTTGCTCCCGGCTCGTGACGAATATCGATCAGAAGAAAAACTGCACGCAGCTGATCCGATCCGTGAAGATACCTCTCGATCAGCTTTCCCCACTTTTCCTTTTCACTCTGCGGTACCTTTGCATAGCCGTATCCCGGAAGATCTACCAGATACAGCTCATCATTTACATTATAAAAGTTGATCGTCTGCGTCTTTCCCGGCTGTGCACTCGTACGTGCCAGCGCCTTGCGATTCACCAGGCTGTTAATCAGGGAGGATTTTCCCACGTTTGATTTCCCGGCAAATGCAATCTCCGGCTTCTGATTTTTCGGAAGCACACTTGTAATTCCGCATACCGTTTCCAGATTTACCTGTTTAATGACCATTTTTTCCATCTCCTCTCAGCTGTCAACTTCTACTGCTCCAGCGCTGTCTTCAATACTTCCTTCATCGTTTCCGCGTACAAGATTTCCATTCCCTTCTTAATTTCCTCAGAGATCTCCTCCACATCCGCTTTATTCTGAGACGGAACAATTACCGTCTTCATTCCGGCCTGATTTGCCGCAAGAAGCTTTTCCTTCAGACCGCCGATCGGCAGTACCCGGCCGCGCAGCGTAACCTCTCCGGTCATTGCCACATCTGCACGCACCGGAATTTTTGTGACAGCTGAAAGAATGGCTGTCGCCATTGTAATTCCGGCTGACGGGCCATCCTTTGGTACCGCTCCCTCCGGAATATGAATATGGATATCATTTTTTGCGAAAAACTCCGGATCAATGTGATACTTTCCGCTCACGGAACGTACATAACTGATCGCAGTACGCGCAGACTCCTTCATGACATCTCCAAGCTGTCCCGTCAGAAGAAATTCTCCCTTACCCGGCATCGTATTTACTTCGATCTGCAGTGTATCTCCACCAACGCTTGTCCACGCAAGACCACGTACAATACCAATATCACTCTTTTCATTGCGCTTTTTAAAGGTGTAAATTTTGCGTCCGAGGAAGCTTTCGAGGTTTTTCCCTGTTACATGTACGGTTTCCACATGCTCTTCCAAAATTTTTCTCGCCGCTTTACGACAGATCTCACCGATCCTGCGCTCCAGCTGACGCACTCCGGCCTCCTTTGTATACAGCTCAATCAGATCCTGAAGCGCAGTCTTCGTGATCGTCAGCTGCTCTCTTTTCAGACCGTTTCTCTCAAGCTGCTTCGGGATCAGATGCTCCCTTGCGATATGAAACTTCTCATTTGCCGTATAGCTGGAAACCTCGATGATTTCCATACGGTCAAGCAGTGGCCGCGGAATGGTATGCAGATCATTTGCAGTTGCAATAAACAGTACCTCCGAAAGATCCAGCGGAAGCTCCACATAATGATCCCGGAAACGGCAGTTCTGCTCAGAATCAAGCACCTCCAGCAGCGCGGAGGACGTGTCACCTTTGTAATCACTGCTCACCTTATCGATCTCGTCAAGCAGCATCAGCGGATTTTTCACACCGGCCTGCTTCAGACCGTTTGCAAGGCGGCCCGGCATCGCGCCAACGTACGTTCTTCTGTGACCACGGATCTCTGCCTCGTCACGCACACCGCCCAGGCTGATCCGGACGTATTTTTTTCCAAGTGCCCGTGCGATTGAACGCGCAATCGAAGTCTTTCCTGTTCCGGGAGGGCCTGCCAGACACAGAATCGGACTGTCTCCTCCGTTTGTCAGTATACGGACTGCAAGAAATTCCAGCACACGCTCCTTTACCTTCTCCAGTCCATAATGATCTTCATCGAGCACCTTTGCCGCATTTTTCAGATCCTGATTATCTACCGAAACCTTATCCCACGGCAACTCCAGAAGTGTCTCGATATAGCCGCGCAGCACAGAGCCTTCCGCTGAGCTTCCGCCAAGACTTTTCAGCCGTTCGGCCTCTTTTATGATCTTCTTTTTTACCTCATCGCCTGCCGTCAGCGCCTCAGCCTGTTTTTTATAATTTTCCACATCGGTCAGAAGTGTATCTTCCCCAAGTTCCTGCTGAATGACCTTCAGCTGTTCCCGCAGAATATATTCCTTCTGATTCTTATCAACACGCTCTTTTACCTTCTGCTGCAGTTCGTTACGGATCTGAATAATCTCTACCTCATTTGCAATCACCGTACATAAGGCATCGTATTGATCTGAAAAGCTCTCTGCATCAAGGATCTTCTGACGCTGCTCATAAAACAGCGGCAAATGCGCTCCTGCTTCCGTAACCAGCGTCTCTATATCCTGCATTGCCATCAGCTGACTGAGCATTTCCTTGCCAAACTTCTGATTACTCTGCCCGTAACGCACCAGCAGGTCCTGCAGAGCACGCACCATAGCTGTCTGCGTCAGTTCATCTGCTTCCGGCTTTTCTTTTTTCAGAAGTTCTGCCTGTCCGATCAGATAGCCGCTGCCGTCCTCCAGGGAAAGCAATCGGGCTTTTCCGATTCCTTCCACCATTACACGCACGATATTCTTCGGAAGCTTTGCAATATTTTTTATCTTTGCTACCGTCCCAATGTGGTAAAGTCCGTCGATTTCCGGCTGATTTTCCTCCGGGTCTTTCTGGGTCACCAGAAAAATGGTCTGATCCTGCTCCATCGCTGATTCTACCGCGCGGATCGATTTTTCTCTACTGATATCAAAATTGACTATCATAAGCGGAAGAACAGTCAGTCCCCGCAGCGGAATCATTGGCATTGTTCTTATCATTTCGTCCATTTTCGTTTCCTCATTTTTCTTTGTACAGGCAATATCTGCAAGTCGCATCCACAAGCCGGTGTTCCGTGCATTCCAGTCGAACGCACGTGACAACATGTGATTTCGGTCAGCGTCAGCTATAAAATCGCTGCATACCCTCGCGAAGCCTTTGTCTCAGCCTAGAGCGTGTCTGAAAAATCATTTCCACAACCTCGCAGGGGACTTACTTGATTCGGTTAATTACACACTCATCTCCGTGGAAATCCAATCCCCGGCCAAAATAAATACAGGCTGCCCCTTCTGTCCATACCTGCTTACTGCCGCTTCGTTGGAAGTTTCAAGCGGACATCTAGGATCCACTTTCGCTACTTGCAAGATCAGTCAAAGCGGATATTCGCAATTCGCTTCGCTACTTGCAGGATCATAAGGGATCCTCCCGCAAGCGGGTCCTTCCTTATGATATTTCATAACTGAGTAGCTGCTTTGCAGCTTATCAGGAGTGGCTTGTACCACTCCTGATACAAGCAAGTCCCTACCCACTGCTTATTGCTCCGCGCAACCACGCAGGGGACTTGCTTTACTCGGTTAAATCCTCTCCAAAAACGGCAGCTGCTTTCAGGATCCGGGCAGCCGGATACAGCCTGCTTAACTCTTTTTATTTCTGTCAAAAGCCACCGGTAAAATACTGCACCTTACGCAGTTTCTTCAATCTTACCGGCTCTGTGCTTTCTTCTTCCACGCACTTCCTCACGATACGTCAGCTCCGGCTCCCCTGTACCTTCCACCGTCTCCTTTGTGATCGTACACGTAGCGATCGTCTCATCCGACGGAATACGGAACATCAGATCCATCATAACGCTTTCCATGATTGCACGCAGACCTCTTGCTCCGGTCTTACGTTTGATCGTTTTATCTGCAATCGCTTCTATCGCTTCCGGCGTAAAGATCAGTTCCACATCATCCAGACCGAACAGTCCCTGATACTGCTTGATGATCGCATTTTTCGGCTCCGTCAGAATGCGTACCAGTGCATCCTTATCCAGTTCGTCCAAAGATACTACAACCGGCACACGGCCCATAAATTCAGGAATCATACCAAACTTAATGAAATCCTGCGGCAGCGCTTTTTTCAGCACTTCGCCGACATTATGCTGTGCCTTCTCGCCAAGCTCGGAATTGAAACCAATTCCCTTTCGATCCAGGCGGGACTCGATGATCTTCTCCAGACCCTCAAACGCACCTCCGCAGATAAACAGGATATTTGTGGTATCGATCTGCAGCAGTTCCTGATGCGGATGCTTCCGTCCGCCCTGTGGCGGAACTGATGCAACGGTTCCTTCCAGGATTTTCAAAAGCGCCTGCTGTACACCTTCTCCTGAAACATCTCGCGTAATCGATGCATTTTCTGATTTTCTCGTAATCTTATCTATCTCATCGATATAAATGATACCGTATTCTGCTTTTTTAATGTCATACTCTGCCGCCTGAATGATTTTCAGAAGAATATTCTCTACATCTTCGCCTACGTATCCGGCCTCTGTCAGTGAAGTCGCGTCTGCAATTGCAAACGGAACGTTCAGAAGGCGTGCCAGTGTCTGTGCCAGCATCGTCTTTCCGGAACCGGTCGGTCCGAGCATCAGAATATTACTTTTCTGCAGCTCCACGTCGAGATATTTTCCGCTGGTAATTCTCTTATAGTGATTGTATACCGCTACAGAAAGCGCTTTTTTTGCCTCATCCTGACCAATGACATATTCATCCAGAAAATCCTTGATTTCTGCAGGCTTTAAGAGATTGATCTCCTGCGCATCCTCTGCCGCATACTCATCTTCCAGTTCCTCTTCTATAATCTCAGAGCAGATTTCCACACACTCATCGCAAATATAGACTCCACTTGGTCCGGCAATCAGTTTACGTACCTGATCCTCCGTCTTATTACAAAAGGAACATCTGATTTTTTCCCCGTTTTTTCCCGGCATGTTCACACCTCTAATTTCTTAACCGTTCAGAGCAACATTTTGGAGGTTTGTTCCAAACGGTCACTCTTATTTATAACCAACTTTGGGACTGTCACAAGACTACTTGCAACAGCCCCATTTTATACCTATCTTGATCTGACAAGTTCGTCAATCAGACCGTATGCTTTTGCTTCCTCTGCTGTCATCCAGTTATCTCTTTCCGTATCAGCAGCGATTGTCTCCAGCGACTGTCCGGTATTTGCTGCCAGGATCTCATTCAGCTTCTTCTTCGTACGAAGAATCTGCTCCGCAACGATCTGAATATCCGTTGCCTGTCCCTGCGCTCCGCCGGAAGGCTGATGGATCATGATTTCCGCATTCGGCAGCGCGAAACGCTTGCCCTTTGCGCCGCCTGCAAGCAGGAACGCACCCATACTTGCCGCCATGCCCATACAAATGGTGGAAACATCACATTTCACATAATTCATTGTATCATAGATTGCCATGCCGGCTGTCACCGAACCACCCGGGCTGTTGATATACAGCTGGATATCCTTGTTCGGATCCTCCGACTCAAGAAACAGAAGCTGTGCAACCACCAGGTTTGCACTGACATCTGTTACTTCCTCTCCCAGAAAAATAATCCGGTCATTCAGCAATCTGGAAAAGATGTCATAAGAACGCTCTCCTCTTCCGGTCTGTTCAATGACGTACGGTATAAAGCTCATGAAATCCCCTCCTGTATCTGACAGACTATCCCGGTCTGTCCTGCTGCATCATTTCCCGCCGGGGGTGCTGCTCTGCAGCTTCCCGGCTTTGAAATTTTTTATTTATTCCTCAGTCTTCGGCTCCTCTGCTGCCTCAACCTCTACTGCTGCGTCTGCAATCAGCTCTACTGCTGCCTGGATTGCGAGATCAGCCTTCATCTGCTCTCTCTCCTCAGCGCCGATGAGCTCATTTACTTTATCGAACTCCATCTTGTATGCTGCTGCCATCTTCTCGATCTCTTCTTTTACCTTGTCATCACCGATCTCGATGTTCTCAGCCTTTGCAATTGCCTCAAGTACCAGGCTGTTCTGGATGCGCTTCAGTGCTTCCGGACGCATCTGATCCAGCAGCTTGTCAGCGGTCATTCCGGTGAACTGCATGTACTGCTCAACAGTAAGTCCCTGGCTCTGCAGTCTTCTTGCAAAGTCATCTGCCATACGTCTTACCTGCTCGGTAACCATAGCATCCGGAATCTCCATCTGCGCGTTTGCAACTGCCTTGTCAACTGCCTTATTCTGCTTCTCGCGCTTAGCCTGAGCCTCTTTCTTCTCTACCAGCTTGCTGCGGATATCATCCTTGTACTCAGCCAGTGTATCGAACTCGGAAACGTCCTTTGCAAACTCATCGTCTGCTGCCGGAAGCTCTTTTACCTTGATCTCTTTTACGGTGCACTTGAATACAGCCGGCTTGCCCTTCAGGCTTGCCTCATGATACTCCTCCGGGAAGGTAACGTTTACATCCAGCTCCTCACCGATTTTAGCGCCAACCAGCTGATCCTCAAATCCCGGAATAAAGCTGCCGGAACCGATTGTCAGGGAGTAATCCTCTGCCTTGCCGCCCTGGAACGGTACGCCGTCTACAGAACCTTCGAAATCAAGCTTGATCATATCGCCCTTCTCAACTGCTCTGTCATCTACGTCGATCATTCTGGAATTATTCTCGCGCTCTTTGTCTACTTCCTTCTCTACTTCCTCTTCAGAAACCTCAACTACAGATTTCTCTACCTCAACACCCTTGTAATCGCCAAGTGTTACGGCCGGCTTCAGAGCAACTTCTGCTGTGAAAATAAAAGGCTTTCCTTCCTCGATCTGGGTTACGCTGATTTCCGGCTGAGAAACGATTTCCTCACCGCACTCTTTTGCTGCTTTGGAGTATGCTTCCGGAATTACGATATTTGCAGCATCCTCATAAAAGATACCTGCGCCATACATTTTCTCGATCATTTTTCTCGGTGCTTTGCCCTTGCGGAAGCCCGGAACATTGATCTTCTTCTTATCCTTCTGATAAGCCTTCTCCAGTGCAGCTCCAAATTCTTCTGCTGAAACCTCAATCGTCAGCTTAGCCATGTTTTTTTCCTGTTTCTCGACCTGTACACTCATTGTGTCCTATTCCTCCTTAAATCCAAACCGGCCACTGACGACCAGTCCTCTATTTTCGTCAGTCAAAACTGCATACTTCACCTATATGCAGTCATTTTGATAGTATAGCACAACAACCCCGAAAACGCCAGCTTTTTTTACTTATAAATAATACCTTTTGCAAGCTCTTCCGCTTTTTTCTCCTCTGTCAGCTGTGCGGCGAGCGAAAGTGCAAACGGAATTGCTGTTCCCATTCCACGGCTTGTAGTGATCGTCCCATCTGTCACAACCGGATCAAATTCCACCTGTGCCCCTCTTAAGCACTCCTCAAATCCCGGATAGCAGGATGCATGCTTTCCCTCCAGCAGTCCAAGGCTTCCAAGTACGCTCGGCGCCGCACAGATTGCAGCAATTCTCTTCCCCTGTGCATCTGCCTTTTTCAAAAGCTCACAAAGTCCTGCATGCGCCCCAAGATGCTTTGTCCCCGGCATTCCACCCGGAAGTACAAACAGTGTGCCGTCCTCAAAACAAGTCTCTTCAAATATCTTGTCTGCCTCTACCTGAATCCTGTGGCTTCCGGTGATCTCCTTTCGACCCATAACGGAAACAGTCTCCACACAAACGCCTGCTCTGCGCAGAATATCAACCACCGTCAGGCCTTCAATCTCTTCAAATCCATCTGCAAGAAATACGTATACTTTTTCCATGGTCTTTCCCGATCCTTTCCCTTCGATTGCATTTAACCGAATCAAATAAATTTCCTGCTCCAATTGTAAATATCCGCCAGACTGTACTCTCCGAAATCTAGTCTGCCAAGCACAGTCTAGCAGACTGCTTCTTCAATGTCAAATAAAAGGATCTGATTTTTTCGTCTGATAAAGGGCTGATTTTTTCGTCTGAATCGGGTATACTGATTACAGTCCAGAATCATCCGGTGCTGCCACAGGCCGCACCCCTCAGCATGAAAGAAGAAAGGAAGTCTTATTATGGAAATTGAACGTAAATTTCTTGTTCCCAGCCTGCCCTGTGACCTTGACTCCAGGTCATGCCATCTGATCGAACAGGCCTATCTTTGCACCTCTCCCGTCGTACGCATTCGCAGACAGGATGATGATTTTATTCTTACTTATAAAGGAAGCGGTATGATGGCACGTGAGGAGTACAACCTTCCTCTCACAAAGAAAAGCTATGAGCACCTTCTGGCCAAGGCAGACGGCTGTATCATTACCAAACGGCGCTACATTATTCCGCTTGACACCGAAAATCTGAAGGCTGAGCTTGACATTTTCGAGGGGCATCACGCCGGACTTCGGATCGTTGAGGTTGAATTTGAAAGCGAAGAACAGGCAAACCGTTTTGTGCCGCCCTCCTGGTTCGGAGAGGATGTCACCTTTGACGGACGATATCATAATTCATATCTCAGCCAGGTCTGACGTCCGGTCGTATTCAGGTGTGTTCCAGAATGCCCGCCTAATCGTCACTTCCCCCTGTGTTTTTGAGTTTATGCTTAATTTTATGACATGATGCCAGAGCCAAAAGTGAAACCACGATATGCAAAAAGACTTATGACCGCTATTTCCCTGTGAGTTCTCCGGTCATAAGTCTTTTTCTGTCCTGCTTTCCCTGTTTTATCTTTTATTTGTTTCGTCTATTCCTCTTCCGCACACTCTTTTTTCACATTCGCAAGGATCCGCTCCAGCATCTCCTTATCATCGCCGAATTCCGGCGAAAGCGGTATTTTCTTCTCCAGATAGCGCTCATACAGATCCGCCTGAAGCCGTGCAGCCACAAGCACACCTTTTGCCGCTGTACGCTTAACAGGATTGCTGCTGCTTTCATACTTCATTCCATATTCCAGTAAATCCATCAAAGGCTCCTTTCCGTCACGATTCGTGGCATTTGTTCGTTTTATGTATTCATATTGTTGCACTCAGAGATATTTAAAAAAATTATTGGTATAATGGAACAACGATTGGAGGGTAATCAATGGGAGCAACTGCTTTTTCTGCTAAAATTCGACAACTGCGCAAGAATGCCGGTTATACACAGGCTAAGGTAAGCCGTATGCTGAATATTCAGCGCCAGACTTACTCAAATTATGAAAATGCACTGCGTGAACCGCCGATTGAAATTATCATTGCGCTTTCCGGAATTTATCATGTCACACTGGATTCACTGCTGCGTGATACCATGCCGGTCCTGCCCTGTGACGAAGAATGTATTTCCTACCCGGAACGTGATCAGCTGCTCAGCAGCTACACGGATCTGTCAAAACCAAAACGAAAAGAGGTTCTGGAATTTATTCAGTTTAAAAAACAGCTTCCCGACTGATCTTTTTCATCTGCATATTCTCCATTTACATTATACCAATACCATATTTCTAAAGCAATATATCCGTTTGCATTTGCATTGTCACGTTTTGTTTCGTTTTTTCTTATGACATACTAAACTATAGTAAGACAAAGGAGGAGACGAAATGACCGCAAAGCGTGAAAATCAATACCGTCAGCTCGGCCTTACAATAGCCTACTACCGCAAGCTTCATGGCATCACTCAGATGCAGCTTGCCGAAGATGTCAACCTGAGCCGTACTCATATCAGCAATATTGAAGCTCCCAACGTACGCACCTCCATCTCTTTGGACAAACTCTTCGACATTGCTGATGCGTTAAATGTTCCCGTAAAACTTCTTTTTGAATTCCGGGAAGAATCATAAGCTCTATGAATAAAACGAAAAAGAAGGATAAATGTCATGCTTCCGTGTCATTTATCCTTCTTTTTTCTTCTTTTTATCTTCTTTTCTTCTTGTTCTCGTGTTGCGCCCAGCCGAAAAGATCCCCACTTCTATAAGCGGTGAATGAATTCTCTCTGTCTCCACGGGAGTCCCATCTCTGATCGAGAGAAACGCTCCGCAAGGATGCACAGCGCAGCTGTCAAAGTATGTCAGCGAATTTTTGTAAGAATAAACGTGCGCAGCTTCTGATATGTCTCCTGCGTATAATGGACTCCGTCCACCGTAGAAAAGCCGCTGCTTCTCAAATAGCTGTAGCTGTTGATATATCTTGACTGGAATGCCAGCGACAACCGGCGGTTAAATACTGCAATCGCAGAATTTTTGATCTTATACCCGTGCGTTGCCTCTTTTACTTCATCTACCGGATTGACGGAAAGGAAATAAAACTTTGCCTGTGGAAAATCCCGGATCAGCTGACGGTAATACGTCACATACTGTTCCACATTTCCAAGATCATTCACTCCGAAACCGAACACTACTTTCATATTCGGTCTGGCCTTCAGCTGCTGCCGCAATGTCTGATCTGCCGTATCAATCAGCCAGTCATATCCCATGCCTACCTTCGCAATATAAAGCGTATCTGTGGAAGGTACATAATTCTCCATGCCAACCATTCTGGAATCGCCGACAAAAATATATTTGCCGGTAAATACCTGATACGATTTTTTTCCGGTCTCATCAAGATACCATCCGTCCTTCACGCAGTCTGTCAGTCTGGCTCCGTTTGATCCGACATAGTAATTTCCGACCCAGCGGTTTGTCAGGACTGCTCCGTCTGCGCCAAGGTAATAATATTTGCCCTTTGACTTCATCCAGCTTTTGCAGAGAAAGATACCGCTTCCGGTAATATAATACCGTTTTCCGCCTTTTACCAGCCATGTGTTTGTAAGACGTACCCCGGCACGATTCACGTAATAATATCTGCCCTTCCAGGTAATGATCTGGTTCATCGCCAGCTTTCCGCTTTTTGGGAAAAAGTAAATGCCCTTGCCGATCGCCACCCACTGATTTTCAGCCCTCGTGCCGTCTGCCTTGTAATAATACTTCGTCTTGTCATTTACCGTCATCCAGCGCTTTACATAAAGCTTTCCACTTGAACGGTCCATATAATAAAGACTTCCATCCCACCGGAAAGAGCCGGTCACCCGATAACCATTTGCACCAAACCGGTAAATACTTCCGCCGATGTTCAGCCAGATATTTTTTGCATAGGTCCCGTTTTTGTAACGATACTTCCAGCCCGAGGAATTCTTCACCCATTTTCCGGAAGACACCTTTTTTGCCGTTGTGACTACATTCGTGCCGGCCGCCTCTGTACTGTGTGCCGGTACGGCAAACAGCAGACAAAAGAAAAGCAGTACAGGCAGAAGCTTTTTATACTTTGCGTTAATACCAGATTCCCCCTTTTTGACATCCGTCCGGCTGATCGTTCTGATTCATTTTCCATCCGGATCTTGTCATATCTGTTCATCGGATACTCACAATCCACACCCTTTACTTGCTCACTATACCTTACTTCATATCTTTTGTCAACTTTTTTGACACATTTTCTTATTGTTTTGTTATTATTTCGTCATTTTTTTGTTATTATTATGTTACATTCCAATAACCGAACGGTATACCGACTCCCTTTGCTACGATACCTTTGGATTTTTTCGCAGAATTTTTACTGCTATATTCCGGATGCCATAAATCACTGAGGCACCGCCGACTGCCCCGAGAAATACTGCCGGCACCACTACCGGATAAAATTTAAATCGTGCGTGCACATCCGTAACATATGGCAGAAACCACATATCATACACGATCTTGTCAAACATCCACGACATCAGATATACGCCAAGCGAAATTCCCGACAGGTACACCAGCGCATTTTTTATCGTCTGCGGCCACCGCTCCAGCCGGACATCGAGCAGCAATGAAAACAGGAGCGCCGCTGTTATCAGATTTTCTCCTCCCCACGTATTGTTGGAGCCCCAGACAAATTTTGCGCCGTCACTACGGTAATAATTATATCCGCCAAACAGGATCACGCAGCAAATCAAAAGTATCAGCTTTTTCCACCAGGCACATTTCATTTCTTTTCCGTACTCACGCAGATATACACCGAGAAAATAATAAGTGATGGGATACATCGCGGTAAAAAATGACGGAACCAGTTTGTCATAATCGGTGGAAGAACCAGGCGATGCCCACCAGGACAGATCCGTCAGATTAAAATTGTTGACCATTTTCGGCATCATCGTCAAAAACAGCATCGTAGCAAGGAGCACCTGCTTCTGCTTCCGGTCTTTCAGCCCATGGTACGCCAGATTCAAAAACGGGATCATCAGAAACAGGCCGATATACATCTCAATATACCATGCATAATTTGCCGCCTCAAATGCGAGGATCCCACGGATTGCTGACCAGAGCGTCACCTCCTCGCCAAGCACGGCCGCCTTGAAAATGAGATCTGCGATGCTGACCAGCACATAAATTTCCAATGTTTTCAAAATGCCCTTGTAATACTGCTGCGAGAGCTGCTTTTTCCACATCAGAAAACCGGTCAGCATCATAAACATCGGTACGCATACCATGAAAAGGGAACGGTACATGCACATAAAAAGCATATCCCCTCCATCTACCGGCGTACTGTAAAACCCGTTATTTTTCAGGAAATGTACTGACACCACACTGAAAACAGCCACACAGCGGATCAAGTCCGCATTCAGATTCCGTTCTTTCATATCGTTTTCCTGCCTCTCATTTCTCCACAAACTTTGCCTTCGGATAAATCCGTGTCATACGCTCATCCGGGAAATGCGCATCCAGCACCTGCTCCAGCTTCGTATCCGCCGGTTCACCAAGCTGACGCGCCGAATATCTTGAAAGCGCCAGTGACGAAATCAGCATATCCGCGCACATCAGAACAATCAGGATCCAGGTCAGCGCAGGACCGATCTTTTTTGGAATCTTCTCGATCCATTTTGCCAGGAACGGATAGATTCCCTTCAGCCAGACGACTGCTGCAATTCCCCAGAAAAAGCAATACAGAAGATTAATTCTTCCGCCAAGATTAAACGGAAGGCTGCTGTAATCCCAGAATGTCGTTCCAAACACCAGCTCTGTCACCACGCTGCAGAGATACTCATACGCGCCTCCGACTACTGTTCCGTAAAAGAAAATGTAACGGTCGCTTTTATCTTTATATTTATAAAGAAAAGCAGTCAAAAGTGCACAGCCCATACCCCACACCACGCTGAACGGTCCATAGACCACACTGCTGCGGCTCATCCACCAGCCGAGCGTAAAGCGGCAGAACACCGTTTCCACAAGGTCTCCGAGCAGTGCACCGATCAGAAACAGCCACACAAGCTTATAAAATCCGCAGCCCTCGGCAAACTTTGTCTTTTCTGCTTCTTTTTCATTTCTGCGTGCATCCAGGATCTTTTCCGTCTCGATATTCGGATACGATTTTTCCAGACGTTTCCGGACCGTCCTTGTAATCACATCTTCGAAGGAATCCGAAAGCATCTGCATATTTCCCGTCAGGTTTGCCACGCGGTTGATATGGCGTCTCCACTTCCATACAACCGCAAGTGCTCCTGATAAATCAATCAGAAACAACACGCCAATGATCAAAAGCACTATTTTTCCAAGGCCATGCGGAATAAAATGTACAAGCTTTAAGAGCAGCGGATTTCCGAAATACAGTTCTCCCAGGGCTGCTGCACCGTACAGCAGCAGAAGCGAAACCGTAATGTAACCGAAGCCCAGCTTCTTTTCACTGTAATCCCACCATTTTCGGTGAAAAATATGTTCCAGCACTACGCCGGTTACTACCACCAGAAAAGAGCTGAGCACCGCACCGCCGATCGCAAGAAAAACCGGAGCTGATTTCAGATCCGTCAGAAAAATCGCATTGAGCACCGCGCCGAATCCATATACCGGACACATCGGCAGGCTTAAAACTCCGGTATTCACAAATTTTTTTCGTTTTACTGCGGCAATTACTACTCCGACTGCCCATCCAAGCACCGAATAAATAAAAAATAACCACAGCAGTTCATAAGAGGTATACTGCATGTTTCTTCCTTCATCCTTTCTGCCGCAAAGCAGCTGTTCGTACCCCAATTTCACACAGAGATTTTATCAGAGAGCCTGTGCCGCTCCTGATGCGGTCAGGCACTTCGACCTGATCAATACTTTGCTTCCATCTCCTTCACACACTCATAGAGGAACTCGTTGGCCGGTACATACAGCCCATGCTTTTTCGCCAGACGGAGCACTGTTCCTGCAAACATTTCGACTTCGCTCTTTCGGTGTGCCACACCATCCTGCCGCATTGACGGCATTCCCTCCGGCAGAAGTGTCTTCAAAATTCCGATATATTCATTCAGATCCGCCTCTCCAAGCGCGATCCCCTCCGCCTGTGCCAGTGCGATCACTTCGCGCATTGCCGCAATCATCGTCCGGTTCGGCTCTCCTTTTGCCAGGCAGCCACCATAATTCGTCTCATAAACCATGCAGGTCTGGTTGATGCCGACATTCAGCATAAATTTACTCCACAGCCGGTGCATGATATCCCCGTCCACGTGATACGGCATATGAATGCGGTCAAAATACGCTTCCACTGCCTTTACGTTTTTCTCCTGACACGCTTCCCGCGCTCCGATCCGCAGCTCGCCCATTTTCGTATACGTCAGCTTTTCGCCAAACTTCATCGCATCCATACCGTGTGCCACCGTGTAGACCATATGCTCTTTGCCATAGCGCTCCCCGATCATCTCTTCACTTGTAATCCCATTCATCACCGACAAAATCACGGTATGCTCACCGACGCACTTATGCATTGTCTCCAAAGCCGATGGAAGTGCATTGTACTTTACCGCCACGATCACCAGATCTGCCGGATCCATTTCTTCGCAGTTTTTCATCGGAAGCTGATAGGACTTATCATTTTTATAAAAAGTACGTGCTCCGTATTTCTGCACACGCGCCTCGTCCATCACAAACCAGACATTCTTTTCACCTGCATCCAGCATATGGGTGCCATACATCATTCCGAGCGCACCCATGCCAATAATTGCTGTACTTTTAATCTCCATCTCGTAAACCTCATTTCCTGATATAATCAAAGCGGATATTTCAGGTACGCTTTGCTTCTTGCGCATGATAATCGTCAAGTAACATCTGTACTCTATCATCTCAGGGTAGATTCGTCAATAAAAGAACTTAGCCGGACGCCGTGACGAAACGGAGGGGCAGCTGTATTCTTACAGTATATAGGGTTTCATGAGTTTCTCTTCTATGCAACCTCACAGGGGACTTGCTTGACTCGGTTAAAAAAGCAGGCAGCCTAATGTAGGCTGCCTGCCTTCTGCTTCTGATCTTTATCGCGCCTCCCCGGCACTTACTATCCTGTAATAAGCCCTCGATGTGATTCCATACACCACAACATAAAACACTGCAAATACCAGATAGCATACTCCCGTCACTTCGAGGAGAAAGGTTTTTTCATACAACCCAAACATCATCAGTAATCTGTATACAAACGGAAAGGCAAAGATCAGATGCAGCCCTGCCATCAGAAGCGGTGCAAAAAATACGGTCAGCATCTGTGAGTTAATGCTCTTTTTAATTTCTTTTTTTGTCATTCCAATCTTCTGCATTACCTCAAACCGTCCGCTGTCCTCATATCCTTCTGTAATCTGTTTATAATACATGATCAGTACCGCCGCAACAATAAATACACTGCCAAGGATAATGCCCAGTACAAACAGGCCGCCGTACATTCCATAAAAATAAGCCCGTTCATTGGCTATACAGGAAGCAGAGTATTTTCCCTCCCCCTGAATTTGTGCTGCCTCTTCACTCACCCTTTTCCAAATGGTCTCCATCGCTGCCAGCTGCTTTTTTTCTCCTCCTTCTATATTAAATCCATAGTATTCATACGGCTTTGAAGCATTATTTCCATATATCTGTTTCTGCACTGCGTCCGCTTTTTCAAGTGTCTCAAGATCCGGTACAACCAGATATATTGCCGACATGATCACCTGAGTGACATCCCCGTTCACAACAAATTCCGGCACCTGCGCCTTTATTTTCATAGTATCAAGACCTTCAACCGAAATTGTATCATAGTCATACGTTCCTTCTCTTGTACAGCAAAGCAGCACTTCGTCCTGATTCAGCGTCTCCTCATTTCCGGTCAGCCGGTTATAATCTTCGAGCGGTACGTATACGATCTCCGTAATTTTGCTGTAATCCACTGCATCGGATGCCGAAAGCAGATCACCGACACTCATGATGACGCGATCCTCTTCCAGGCTTCCGCCCACGATCAGGCAGTGATACCGGAGCAGATCCTTCTCTTCTATACCGCTTTCCTTTTCTCCCATAAGAATTGCTTCATGAATTCCCTTCAAACAATCCTCATCCAAAGTGTAGGTTTTCACCTGAATATCACGTGGATACTGTTGTTTAAGCGCCTTCTCCTTGCCGCTGTAAAGACAGATCGTGGACGATACCATCACAAGCACCATCGTTGAAAGTATGCAGATTGACGCAAGCCCTGCACCATTGCGCTTCATTCGATACATCATCGAAGAAACAGACACAAAATGCTTCGCCTGATAATAATAATTCCGGTTTCTTTTCAGTATCCGACACAATACGACCGAGCCTGCGACAAACAGCAGATACGTCGCGACAATTACCAGCAGAACCGCAAGAAAAAAGGTTTTCAGTGCCGTGATCGGATTCTCTGTCGTAACTGCCAGATCATAGGCAATTCCCAGCATAATAAGGCCTGCCGCAGCAAGAAACCAGTTTCCCTTTGGCTGCTTCTCCCCCTTCGCCCCGCCGTGCAGCAGCTCGATCGGATCCGACATCCGGACCTGCCGCAGCGAATTCAGCAGGATCAGTCCAAAAATAACGGCAAAAAGTATGACTGTTTCCAATACGGTACTGATTTCTACAGAAAATGCATAGCTGATTTCTCCGCCAAGCACCTTTATCATGCACAATTCCCCAAGCTTCGAAAACAAAATGCCAAGGCCAAGGCCTCCCACAAGCGAAATTCCAAGCATCAAAGCACTCTCACAGACCAGAATTCCGGCAATATTCCGTTTCCCCATGCCAAGGATATTGTAAAGTCCAAATTCCCGTTTTCTGCGTTTTATCAAAAATGAATTCGTATAAAACAGAAAAATCAGCGCAAAGATGCAGAAGATGCCGCTTCCTAAAGAGAGCATTGCCTGCAGGGTACTCCCTCCGCGTATCTCGGAAATCCTCTTATTCTCCCGCAGAAAATTCAGCAGATAGCTGACAAAGATCATGCAGATACAGGTCATAAGGTATGGCAGATACGTCCTTTTGTTTTTCACCATACCGGTAACCGCAAGCTTCGGATAAATATTCTTTTTTATATTCATGCCCGGTCACCACCTGTCGCAAGCATCGTCAGGGTATCTGCCACCTTCTGATACAGCTGCTCATTTGTGCTGGTGCCACGGTAAATCTGGTGGAACACCTCACCATCACGGATAAAAAGCACCCTGTTTGCATGACTTGCCGCTTTCACGGAATGCGTCACCATCAAAATGGTCTGTCCGCCATCATTTACTGCCGAAAACAGCCGCAGCAACTCATCCGTTGCCCTGGAATCCAGTGCTCCCGTGGGTTCATCCGCAAGAATCAGCTTTGGCTGCGTAATCAATGCTCTGGCTACTGCCGCACGCTGCTTCTGTCCCCCTGATACCTCATACGGAAATTTCTGCAGCAGCTGCGTGATTTCAAGCTTTTCCGCAATCGGCTGCAGCCGGCTGTTCATGGTCTTATAATCCATCCCGGCCAGCACAAGCGGCAGAAAAATGTTATCCTGCAGGGAAAACGTATCCAGCAAATTAAACTCCTGAAACACAAATCCAAGATTGTCACGCCTGAATACTGCACGCTCTGATTCCTTGATTCTGGAAAAATCACGGTTTTCCAGAAGTACGGTCCCTGAGGTCGGTTTATCAAGTGCTGCTAAAATGTTGAGCAGCGTCGTCTTTCCGGATCCTGATTCCCCCATGATCGCCACGTATTCTCCCTGTTCCACATCAAACGTTACATTTTTCAGCGCCTGCACCTGATTACCGCCAAAACGCGTTGTGTACGTCTTTTTTATATTTTTGACTGATAAGATCGCCATGTTGTCTCCTCCTGTTCTTCATCTCGACCTCTGTGCTCCGGGAGTTATTATAAGCGGATGGAGGCTGGCGTGCCATTGGATCAGCTTACGGGTGGCTTACAAATTTGTAAGGTTGCGCAGATTCCTTACTCTATTTCCAAATCCACACGTTCCAGGCAAATGCATACCTCTGTCCCTTCGCCCGGCGCGGAGCGAACCGTGATTTTATGGCCCAGGTTTGTGCAGATCCGTTTGCTAAGGTAGAGACCGATTCCGCTCGCTTTTTTGTCGGCACGGCCGTTGCTTCCTGTATAGCCTTTTTCAAAGATGCGAGGCAGATCCTCCGGCGCGATTCCGATGCCGGTGTCTTTGATACACAGCGTCTGCGGTTCTTTTTTATAAATAGTAACAGTCCCGGCCGGCGTATATTTCAGTGCATTGGATAATACCTGACTGATGACAAACAGCAGCCATTTTTCATCCGTAAGAATCTTCAGCTCAAGTGGCTCATAGATCAGGCGCAGCTTTTTTCGAATGAACACAGACGCATACATACGCACTGCCTGACGCACGATTCCATCAATCTCATATTCCCTGATCACATAATCCGTTGTTCCGGTATCCAGCCGCAGATAGCACATCACCATATCCGCATACTGGTCGATGCGAGAGATTTCTTCTTTTAATTCCAAAAATATCTCCTGCCTGTTTTCATCGCAGCACTCTTCCTGCGCACTTTGTAAAATCAGTCTCGATGCCGCAATCGGTGTCTTGATCTGGTGTGCCCACATCGTATAGTATTCCATCATTTCCTGAAATTGCTGCTCCTTCTCCTGCTCGATCCGCTTTTTCTCTTCCCGAAGCAGACCGAGCATTTCCTGATACAGTTCCTCTGCCAGGCTGTCCGGATGCGGCAGATGCTCCTCTGTAATCAGAATTTCCTTTTTTGCCGCTTCCAGCTGGTGTATTTTTCTTACAAAGCTGAAAAAATCCCACACTCCGGCTCCCATAAACAACGCTGCGCAAAGAATGCCCGCATAGCCGACTGCAACTGCAGAAAGTCCGTACAATGCGGCAACCACACCTGCTGTAAGATACAAAAGCAGGAACACCACGATTGTCCCTGCTCTGCTTTTAACATAATTCCAGATCATAATTCCTCCGAGATCAGATATCCCATACCTTTTCGTGTCACAATAAAATCATGCAGCCCGACGGATTCCAGCTTTTTCCGCAGCCGTGTCACATTGACAGTCAGTGTATTTTCATCTACAAAGCAGTCGGTCTCCCAGAGCCGCTGCATCAGCAGATCACGGCTGACCACCTTTCCCTTTCGCTCCAGAAGCGTCTGCAGAATCCGGTAATCATTTTTTGTCAGCTCCAGGCGCTGTCCCTGATACGTAAGGCTCGCGTCTGCAGTATTGAGCACCGCTCCCCTGCATCCCAGCGCTTCCTGCGCTTTGGCAAAATCATACGTCCGCCGCAGAATCGCCTGAATCTTTGCCGTGAGCACATTTAAATCAAACGGCTTCGCAATGAAGTCGTCCCCGCCCATGTTCATCGCCATCACAATGTTCATATTGTCGGAGGCAGAAGACAGAAAGAGGATCGGCACACGTGAAATTTTCCGTATCTCACTGCACCAGTGATAGCCATTGTAAAACGGCAGCATCAGATCAAGCAGTACCAGATGCGGATCAAATGCCTCAAATTCGCTCAGAATATCCTGAAAATGCTCTGCACACCGCACCTCATACCCCCCACATCTGAATCTGACGGGCGAGAGTGGATGCGATCGCGGCATCGTCTTCTACAATAAAAATGCGGTACATAGCTCCTCCTGTTTCTTTCTCTGCTGTCTTACGTCAGCAATTGCCTGTTGTTCCATATTTTATTTACACATGCAGGGAAAAATTTATTTTCTGTTTGTAACTGTTCAGAGCCAGGCAAAATTTCATAAAACAGGCGGAAAATGCTTGCATTTTTAAGCCTGTTTTTGAAATTTTATTTGGCGGATACGCCACACCGACGAAATGCGTAGCATTTTG
>Ga0129317_1000761_pt1 | contig 29702 bp, 29 predicted proteins | sample Cm1ome_FD_94430 | JGI IMG/M metagenome (GOLD analysis project Ga0129317, IMG submission 94430) | Eastern black-and-white colobus group fecal microbial communities from Wisconsin, USA - Cm1105 metagenome | ecosystem: Host-associated > Mammals > Digestive system > Large intestine > Fecal | place... | reverse complement strand
TACTTCAAAAAGCAATATTAGCCTTTTTTATTATACTTTATTTATACGTAAAAAAAAAGGAGGGATATCCCCTCCTAGATGAATTATTTAGTCATCCAGCTTTCATCATGTGGATCAACTTTCCATGCTTTTAACTTTTCTAATGCTTCTTCTTTAATATAGTTGTGTTCTACAGCAACAGGAAGAAGTGCATCATAGTTAGATAAAGTCACGAAATGACAATCCTTATCTGCAAAGTTCTTAATAGAATCCTTTAAGCCATAAGTGAAGATAGCGACTAATCCTAATACTTCACATCCAGCTTCTCTTAATGCATCTACTACTTCTAATGAAGATCCACCAGTAGAAATAAGGTCTTCTACTACAACAACCTTCATACCTTCTCTTACAGCACCTTCAATACGATTCTGACGTCCATGAGACTTGTTTGAACCACGTACATATCCCATTGGTTTATTTAAGATATCAGCTACTAATGCAGCATGAGCGATACCTGCAGTTGAAGTACCCATTAATACTTCACAATCAGGATAGTTTTCCTGTACAAGTTCAGCTAAACCTTTTTCGATATCATTTCTTACTTCTGGATAAGATAAAGTTAATCTATTATCACAATAGATTGGTGATTTAATACCTGAAGCCCAAGTAAAAGGTTCTTCAGGGCTTAAGAATACAGCCTTGATACTTAATAAATCTTTCGCAATTAATTCTTCTCTATTCATTATTATTCTCCTTGAAATTGATTATATACTTCTTTATAAGCAGCAACTGGATCAGCTGCTTTAGTAATTGTACGACCTACTACGATATAGCTAGAAGTCATATCCTTAGCCATTGCTGGTGTAGTCACACGCTTCTGGTCATCTTTTGCATCGCTGGCAAGTCTGATACCTGGAGTAACTGTTAAGAAGTCTTCTCCTACTGCATCATGAATACCTTTAGATTCTAATGGTGAACATACAACACCATCTAATCCTGCTTCTTTTGCATTCTTAGCCCATCTAATTGCAACATCCTGAATTGGTTCATGAATACCTAATTCATCATCTAATACTTCCTGACTTAAAGAAGTAAGACATGTTACTGCAATACATAAAGGACGATCCTTGCCCTTTTCTTCTTCCAAACCTTCAATCGCTGCCTGCATCATAGCTTTAGAGCCTGAAGCATGAACATTAACGATATCAACATCAAGACGTGCTAAGTTCTTCATAGCCATCTTTACTGTATGAGGAATATCATGCAGTTTTAAGTCTAAGAAGATTGAATGTCCTCTTTCTTTGATAGCCTGAATGATTGCAGGTCCTTCTCCATAGAAGAGTTCCATACCTACTTTCACAAAGAGCGGTTCATCAAATTTATCTAGGAATTCAAGAACATCTGCTTTGTTTTTGAAATCGAGTGCAATAATTACTCTGCTTTTAGTCATAAACTACCCTCCAAATTTTTTATTCTCTATGAAGTATATCATAAAACATATAAACCTGGGAGTCTTTTAAAAATAATATTATAAAAACTTGTGAGATGTTTTGGCGAAAATATTGTAATAGACATACAAAAATGATATAAATTAAAAATGAAAGATTTTTATAAGGAGTGAATATTTTGAACAAATCTAAATCAATTGTCAAGCAGGCTTCTATTCTTGCCCTTGCCGGTATACTTGTACGTATTATTGGTGTTCTTTATAGAAGTCCATTAACCGCTTTAATTGGTGATGAAGGGAACGGTTATTACTCTACTGCATACAACATTTATGCGATGGTACTGCTTATTTCTTCTTACAGTATTCCAACCGCAATCTCTAAATTAATCAGTGAGAAGCTCGCTCTTCATCAATATAATAATGCACGTAAGATTTTCAAATGTGCACTGATCTATATTACTGTCGTTGGTGGTTCTGCTGCAATACTTACATTTATCCTAGCGCCTTGGATTGTCACAGAAAATGCAGTATTCGCATTAAGAATTCTTTGCCCTACAATCTTCTTATCCGGTTTAGTTGGGGTGTTAAGAGGTTATTTCCAGGCCTATTCAACAACTGTTTATACATCTGTTTCACAGATCATTGAACAGCTATTAAATGCCTTTGTCTCTGTCGGTGCTGCATACTTATTTATTCAGCCATATGCAAATAATCATACATTACTTGCAAGCCGTGGTGCTGGAGGAAGTGCCTTAGGTACAGGATTTGGTGTTCTTGTTGCACTTATTTATATGGTATGTGTTTATTTAAGAAAAGGCAGACATATGATTGATGAGACAGACGCAGATCCTCGTGTACAATCAGGACAGGCTATCTTCCGTTCTATCCTTAATATTGTAACACCAATCATTATTTCTACTTGTATCTATAACCTTGTTTCTACAATCGATATGTTTATCTTCTATGGCATCATGCAAAGACGTGGTGTAGAACTTATTGAGGTAGTTAAACTATATGGTGTTTATGCAGGTAAGTATGTTGTCTTAATGAATGTTCCTGTTGCGCTTGCAAGTGCAATGAGTACAGCAACTATTCCTGCGATTTCTAGTTCTTATGCATTAAAAGATTTAAAGGAAGTACGTGCGAATATCAAGAATAGTACTTTTATTACTATGCTTATTTTAATACCTGCAGCTGTAGGTATGGGTGTACTCGCTTATCCTGTTATGGGACTGATCTTCCCACAGCCTAAGACACTAAAGATTGCTTCTACTGCACTTACTCTTGGTGCACCTGCAATTGTGCTTTATGGTTTATCTACTTTATCTAATGGTATCTTACAGGCAATTGGTGCAGTAAAAGTACCTTTAAGAAATGCAGCGAAGGCATTGGTTGTCCATGTGATCATCCTTGTATTGATGCTTGTATTAGTGCCATCACAGTTCCTTAATGTAGGTATTTATTTACTTGTTATTGGGACTTCGCTTTATGCATTACAGATGTGTGTCACTAACCAGTTCGCATTAAATCGACTTGTAGGTTATCATATCAATTTTAAAACAGCTATTTTATTACCATTAGTTGCTTCATTATTTATGGGTGTATGTGCTTATGGTTCTTATACTCTACTTTTCAAGGTATTCCATCGTGTCTTCATCCCACTTATTCTTGCGATTATGGTTGGTGTGGTTGTTTACTTCTTCAGTATTCTATTTATCTTCAAAGATCATTTAGAAATGTTGAATGGAATCCCTTATGTAGATAAGATTATTCGTAAACTATTCAAAAACAAAGCCTAAAAAAAATCCAGACATTGTCTGGGTTTTCTTATGCCTTCTTTTTATCGATTAAATCACATACATCCTTCATTGTATGAATAGACATTAATTCTTCATCAGAGAATTCAATTCCTAATTCTTCCTCTAAATCCATAATTAAGTCTACAACATCCAAAGAATCAATACCAAGATCTCTTAAGTTAGAATCTAATGTAAGTTCCTTGCCTTTTAATTTGCTGCTTAAAGCTTCTTTGATTTTATCAAAATAGTTCATGTTGTTCACCTCACAACATCAATTATAATACAATAATCCCCAAAATTACAATATACTTGTCACATAATCAAAAAATGCATTAATAGCTGCTTCCTGACGTCGGTAGTAGGTAGCACGAGTATAACGTGTCTTCCACCAATGCTTATGTTCATAGAAATAATCTTCTAGAATAATGTGATAATACTCATCACCGATAATAGATTGGGACTTTTCTATAAAGATAATACGTTTTGTGAGTTCCTGTTTTAAGTGGATTCTATGAAGTAAATAATCTTCTTTAGAGGAAGAAGATGTTTGATAGTAATCTTCATAGTTGATTGAAGGATAATAGTTTTCCTGATTTAATGAGTTGAGTATATTCTTGTCCTTCTCATATTGTTTAAGTAGTAATTTAATAATTCTTATTTTTTCTTTCTTAGTCATAAAAAAACACCTCCTATAGGTATATACCTTATAAGTGGTGTTTTTTCTCATTAAATAATAAAAGATTGTTTAATATCTTCAATATCTTCTTCAGACATACCAATATGGTATAAATAAGCTTTCGCACTGCCATAATGTTCTCTTAGATAATCTAGGAAAATCATCATATAACGTGGTGAAGATGTCAAATAACTTTCTGTTTCTTCATCCATCATTTCTTTAAGTGCTTCAATAATTTTCTGGTTATTGGCATAAGATTCACTATAATCCTTAACGATATCATGATCATGACATCCAGCAAGTTCTAATAGTAATGCAGCAATAATACCTGTACGATCTTTTCCTGCACTACAATGGAATAAGACACCTTCATAAAGATGATCCTTTAATACATCAAAGACAGCCTTGATCTGTTTCTGATGGGCTTCTAGGACATAAATATAAACACCACCAAGGTCTTTATATTCCTTAACTTCACTAGGAACTACCTTTACAACTGCATCATCCATTAGATTGATTTCAATGTTTTCTACATCGCGATAATCTTTAAATGGTGATGGCTGAGCCTGTTTTTCAAAGTCAGAACGTAAATCAATAGTGACACGTACACCATAATCATAAAGCTTTTCTAGATCCTCATCAGTGGCATTGGCTGGTGATGAAGCACGAATATAATGATGGCTTTTTGTATAATAGCCTTCCTGTGTTTCATATCCACCTAGATCTCTTGTATTTGTCATCTTATCTAAAGCGATTAAACGCTCTTCACTTGTCATATATTGCATATTTTACTCCTCAAAAGGTCTTACTCTTAATGTAACACCTATTTCATCTGTAATTTTCTGACATGCCTTAATCTTTTCTTCTCCAATAATATCAACAACAGTTAATACTACATTTGGAACATAAGCCTTACATTTCTTTGCGAAATCAAGCATATCATCAAAAGAAGAAATACCAAACTTAGAACGTGTGAGTTCTAAGAATTCTTCTTTTGTAGGGGCATTTAATGAGATAGAAACTGTATTAAAACGTCCTTTATATTCAGGAGTAACATCTCTACCATAAATATCATTGGCTAAACCATTGGTATTAATACGAATCTTCATATCTTTCTTAGTATTACGGATATAGTCAATGACTTCTTTAATATCATCCCATCTTTCCATTGGTTCCCCAAATCCACAGAAGACGATTTCTTTAAAGTCATTCAAATCATACTTCTTGAATTCTTCAATAATCATTTCTTTTGAAGGTTCTTCTCTTAACCATAAAGAATTGTTTTCCATCATTTCTTTAGTCTGTCTTAAACAGAATGTGCATGCACATGGACAACGGTTTGTTGTATTCACATAACATGTGACTCCTTTAGTAGAGTCTAAATGTGAAAGATCAATATAAGTATTTTTATAAAGTGTATATAAAATAGTCATCTTAAAAGTCTCCTAATTCACTTAAATATTGTTCAAAGCATAAGCCATAATAAGTTGGTGTTCCTATTTCTTCACTATAAGCGATACATTGAGTAGAGAATTCAGTCGCCTTTTTAACACAATCATAGAAAGAATGATTATTTAAATAGCCTCCTGCAATAACGCTTGATACCACATCTCCAGTTCCACTACGGTCTGGTCCAATGCGGTCTACAAGAATACTGGATAAATTGCCATGATCATAAATAAAATTCATGATATGTGCATCGTCTACTGGTATTCCTGTCACAACAATCATCTGTGGACCTTTTAAAGAGAGTTCATGACACATCTGTCCTAATTCTTCTTCTGTTGGAATTACTTCTGGATAATCACGGTCTAATAGTGTGACTAGTTCTGTTAGGTTAGGTGTTAATATATCTGCATAGTGAACAAGGTCCTTCATGCTTTCAGCCATTTCCTTACTATAAGTGGCATAAAGATGTCCATGATCTCCCATCACAGGATCTACTAATACAAATGTTTCTTTACGTTTAAAAGATTTAATGAAATCAATAACGATTTCTACTTGTTCCTTTGAACCTAGAAAGCCAGTCGCAATACCATCAAATTCAAGTTTTAGATCCTTATATGTCTGAATATAATCAGGCATATGTTTTGTATAGTCATCAAAATGATAAACGGGAAATTGCGTATGGGTTGATAATATAGCGGTAGGTACAGGTACAGCCTGTATACGCATAGTAGATATAATTGGTGCCATAACTGCGATAGAACATCTTCCAAAGCCTGTTATGTCATTGATTAAAGCCATTCTTTTTTGTCTCATAGTCTTACCTCGTACAAGTATTTTATCATATCGACACTTTTTTTCAACAAAGAAGAAGATATAATAGAGATGAGGTGAAGAGAATGGATTTTAATGAAAACAAATTAATAGGTGAAAAATATGAGAATGACTGGCTGATAGAGGAAACATATAGACAGAGTGATTTCCACCAATGTCAGTTCAACAATATAACAACTCAGGATATTGTATTTGAGAATTGTTATTTTTATCAAACTACATTTAATCAATGTGATTTATCGAATATCAAATTTGATAACTGCATGTTCAGACAGGTACAGTTCAATAACTGTAAGTTATTAGGGAGTGATTTTGCTGAATCAAGTTTTGATCAGATTATTTTCAATGATTGTTTATGTCATTTCGCAAATTTCTCTTTTATGAGAAATAAAGAGACACTATTTAATAAATGTGATTTGAGTCAGGCTGTTTTTCAGGATACTACATTGACTAAGACAAAATATAAGGAATGTAGAATGATTCAAACAACATTTCTTCATGCATCACTTAAGAATATAGATTTATCAACATGTCTTATTGAAGCGATTGAAGCAAGCGTGCAGGATGTCAGTGGTGCAATTATTGATGAAATGCAATCATCTGCTTTTATACACTTATTAAATATAAAAATAAAAGAGGCATAATTACATGCCTCATTCTTGGAAATGCATATCTTCAAGATAGTTGTTTCCTGCTGTCATATCATATTGGACGAGCTTATATTCTTGATATAATTTTTTCTGTGATGATGTGAGATCTTTATATTTCACAAGTTCTCCTTCATCATTCATCATTGCTGCATCAGTATCTTCTTCAGAGCCTGCTGCAGCTTTTGTTGTTATGACAGGTAATTCATCTAACACCTTTTCTAATAAAGCAGTATATGGTGTTGTTTTTGTAGATGTCTGCTTTTGTACAAGTGCCATGAAATCTGTTGGAGAAACAAGCTTATATTGATTGTACGTTGTCATACCGAGATGTTCTCTGGCATATTTATTAGAATAGATGAAATAATCTGTCTGATGAAGAACAGTATTATTTTTTGTACTCCAGTAAATACCTGGCAAGTGGTCACCATAGAAGACAAATGTAACAGGCTTATTGATACTATCTAGCTTTTCAATAAAATTCTTTACTGCAACATCTGTATGATGAAGTCCCATAACATATTCTTCTACCATAGATTTTACCTTATCATCTTTTACTGCATTACCACTTGCTGCATATTTTTCTTTACCATTGTAGTAATTATTGTCATATGGCAGATGGTTCTGCATAGTGACAAGGTTGATAAACTTACTGCCACTCGCGTCCATGATTTCATCAATTGTATTCGCAAAGGCTGTTTCATCAGAAAGATAAGGGCTGCGGTCAATACTGTATTGATGCTTGATTGGATACTCTGAGCCAAGATACATGAACTTATTAAATCCAAAGTTCTGATAAACTGTCTGACGGCTGTAATACACACCAATATAAGGATGAATTGCGACAGCCTGATTAAATAAACGTGAAAAGGTATATGCGTTATTTTGTCCTGTTACTAATTGTGTATAAGGTGTTAAGGCAGCTGAGAAGAACCCTTGGTTCAAACCGGTTAAAGCCATATATTCCATATTGGCTGTACCGCCTCCATAACCTGTACTATACATCATTCCTGATGTTGTTGATTTCATTAGATTTCTGATGTAAGGAATAGGATCCTGAGAGAGTGTTAATTCAGGAATACGATATGGATCTGCAAAGCTTTCTGCAAGTCCCATAATAACAATCTGATTATTCCAGTCATTGTCTCTCTGGGCATTCATTTTCTTAGATTCCATTGCATATTTCTTATAAATCTTCTCCATCGTTTCTTTACTATAGTTTTCTGGTTCATCCATAATAGAAATATCGATATTATTGAGAAACTGAAGAATTGGACCATTCACTTTAGCACCATAAAGCTGATTAAAGAAATAAGGTTCATCACCTAAATTACGCATAAGTGCGTTGACATAAGAACCATCATGATTCATGACAACTGTTCCACTAAAGAAGATAACTGTTACAAGGACCCAGATGATACTCTTTTTAAGAGACATATGAAATGCATGAGGATGCTTCTTTTCTAAATAGATAGTAAGAAGAATAACAAGGACAACAAGGACAATTGTCGCAATAATGACTGTTGTTCCCATCATTCCAAGTAGACTTTTCCAGGCTTTAACCATTGCAAGATCACCTGGAATAATTGGTTCATCACGGAAAACAATCTTTAAATGATTGGCTACTGTAATGACAATCTGGGCAAATCCAGTCATAAGAACAGAAAACCAATAATGTCTTGTAACAGCTAATAAGAAGTGTGCTACTAAGAAAAGCACGAATGTATTCAACAAGACAAAGAATTGTCTTCTAAAGAATATATAGAAAAAGATATTGTAGGATTGTGATGAGCTTGGTTCAATCGTATAGGTTGTGTTCATGCCGATAAATGATGCATAAGAGAGAATATATGCAAAAATAAGCATAATAATATTTGTTTTATGATTCTCTAAGAACTGTCCAATAAAATGAATGTCTTTTTTGATCCACTCTTCACTCATCTCAAAGTCTTTAAAGTGTTCATCAACTGAATGATTGAATTGTTTAATGCGTGGAAGACGCATGAGAAGTGCTGTAAGTAATAGTACGATTAAAACAATAAGGAATGCTTCAAAGCCACCTAATAGAAGTAGTTTCTTTGAAGATGTGCCTACAAGTGTTTCATTCCAGGATACAATATTTTCTAGTCTTCCTGCCCCAATAAAGACAAGAGATGCAATCGGAACATAACAGATTGAAGACCATCTATTTAAGAATGGTATATTTTTTAATAATCGGATAAGAAGACAGGCAATCATCACTTCAAAGAAAGACGTTGATGTTGTAAAGCGTAATGCGGTAGACATATCACCATGTACAATATCTGAACATAATGGCATGATAGTGACACATAATACATCTATTAAACCTATTATAATAAATGGAATAAATGAAAAGTGATTGTCTTCGCGTGCTTCAATAACACCTAGATAAAATAATATAAATGTGAATGGAATACTGTACCCATTTCCAAAGTTGAATAGATCTATACCACTCAGTGTTGGTAATATAAGAAGTCCTAAGAGTACATATTTTAAATATTTATAATTAACCTTCTTCATAAATGGATAACAGATCAAAGAAAGAATCACACCTGTAATCACAGGAGATACGTTTCTTATAACTGGCAAGAAGATAGAATAAAAGGCATTTGTGTCTATTCCCTTTGTAAGTAAGAAACAGATGATAGCAGAAAATATACCAGCCACAACAGTATAAAGCCATAATTTCAGTGCTTCTGAAAGACTGTTTTCTTTCTTAGAATAAATATACCCTAAAGACAGGATAACAAGATCAAGTCCTATTAATGTCACTATATGGCAGACCTGTAAAGCGCTCATTAAAAGACTGACATTATTTTTATTTAATACATTGGCATGGGATGTCCAGAAAAACTGATCAAGAAGCATCAGTAGTGTCCCTATTATTAAAGATAGATGTGCTGTATGTGTCTTTTTCAAAATAGATTTCTCCCTTTTTTCATTCAATGAAAATTATTATACCATCTTAACATAAAAACAACATTATACAATGTAAGAAAAATGCAAGAAAAAAAGGGACTTTTTTGTCCCTTAAGGTTATCTTTTCCATAATGTTTTAGAAAAAATCATCAACATCGGGAAGATTTCTAGTCTTCCAGCAAGCATATCAAAGCTGAGTACTAGCTTAGATAAATCACTAAGACTTGAGAAATTGCTTGTTGGACCTACGAGGTTTAATCCTGGTCCAACGTTGTTTAAACATGTTGCCACAGCAGTGAATGATGATGTGAAATCAATGTTCTGTAAACCAACAATCAATAGTGAACTACAGAATATCATGAAATATAAAACCATATATGTATGAATATTATTAATCATTGAAGCATGAATTGGTTTGTTTTCAAAACGTATTGAATGAATACTATGTGGATGAACAAGGTGCTTCATTTCTGCGAAAGCATTCTTGATATAGATGACAATACGTGAAACCTTCATTCCTCCACCAGTAGATCCTGCACATGCCCCTACAAACATCAGCAATACAAGTATTGTTTTTGAGAAGAGCGGCCATTTATCAAAGTCTGCAGTGGCATAACCCGTTGTTGTAATAATAGATGCCACTTGGAATGAAGCAAATCTAAATGCCTTGATAACTGAATGATACATGGATGTGATATTGATTGTAATGAGTCCTACTGATACTGCAATAATCAGTAAGTACCAGCGCATTTCTTCACACTTGAATGCTTCTTTGAATTTTCTAATAGCCATTAAATAGAAGACATTGAAGTTAATACCAAATAGAATCATGAATACAGTAATGACACCATCATAGTAAGCGTTATTGTAATATGCAATAGATGCATTTTTTATCGCAAAACCACCGGTACCGGCTGTCCCAAAGCTGTTTAATAAACTATCAAAGAAAGACATACCTCCAAGCATCAACAGGATGACTTGTAATATTGTCATGATTGTATAAAGAATGTATAAAAGACGTGTTGTATCTGTTGTTTTAGAAACGAGTTTACCAACAATTGGTCCAGGCATTTCTGCCTTAAGAATATTCATTGTGGTTCCTGGTGCATCTCTTAAAAAGGCGACAACAAATACTAAGATTCCCATACCGCCAATCCAGTGTGAAAAGCTTCGCCAGAATAGAGCCGGATGGCTTAACGCTTCAATATCAATCAAAATAGAAGAACCTGTTGTGGTAAAACCTGAAACAATTTCAAAGAAAGCATCAACGAAATGAGGAATTTCCTTTGTGAGATAGAAAGGAAATGCGCCAAAAAATGATAATACCAGCCAGGCCAAGGCAACAATCAAGAATCCTTCTCTTGGATAAATTGTATCCTTCTTTGGTTTGTTTTTTCCTAAGAAATGACCTAATACAATGATAACAAGACCAGTTCCTAGATATACAAATCCTGTCTTTTCACGATAGATGAGTCCTACAAGTGCAGGTAAAAGCATCAAGAGTCCTTCAATACGAATCATCTTTCCAAGGGTATAACGAATAACATGCTTATTCATAATCAACCTCGAAGATATCATCTATTTTATTGATCTGTGGACGTGTTGTGACAATAGTCACTGAGTCCCCTGCTTCAATCATATCGTCACCCTTAGGGAAAATGAATTCTCCATTTCTTACAATACCTGCAAGTAATACACCCTTTTTAAATTTAATATTCTTTAAAGCGGTATGTAAATGCTGTGTTTTGGCATGAACAACAAATTCTAATGCTTCTACTTCATCGTTCGCAAGCTTATAAAGTGTTCTTAAACCTGAATCGATATCATTATTTTCTTTTGAACGAATATAACCAACAATCTGTGATGCAGAAATAGATTTAGGATCTACAACTGTATCAATAGGTAAAGGGTCCGCAATCAGCTTAAGAGGTGTACGATTGACTTTGACAATTGTTTTTCTTACACCTAACTGTTTACCCATTAATCCTAAGATAATGTTTTCTTCATCCATACCTGTTAAGCAGACAAGTGCATCACAATCGCTGATTCCTTCTTCTTTAACGATTTCTTCATTACTTCCATCGGCATGAATAATCATAGCACCAGGCAAACGGTCTGCAAGTTCTTCGCAGGATTCTAGTTTTTCTTCAATGATCTTGACGTTAATACCGAGTTCTAGAAGTTCCTTACTTAAATAATAAGCAATCTTACTTCCACCAATCACCATGACATCTTTGATCTTCTTGCTGATGATACCAATATCAAAACAGAACATTGATAAGTTATCATGACTTCCTGTCACAAAAATCAAATCTTCTTTCTGTAATTCAAAAGAACCATCTGGTATAAAGACTTCCTGGTTACGTTTAACGGCACAGACTAATACACTTGAGCGTGTCAAACTAGATAACTCGTTTAATGAATGGTTTGCAAGGTTTGTTTCTGATACACGCAGCTCTACAAGTTCCATACGCCCACGTGCAAATGTATTGATACTCATGACTTCCTGGAATACGATACTACGTCTAATTTCTTTAGCCGCTTCTTTTTCTGGGTTGATGATCATATTCAAACCCATTTCACTTCTCAAGAATTCCTTCTGCTTTGAATAGTCAGGATTACGTACACGCGCAATAACATAGCGTGCACCCAGCTTTTTAGCCATCATTCCTGATAAAATATTTAATTCATCAGACATTGTGACAGTAATAATGGCATCTGCCTTTTGTACACCTGCTTCACATAAAATATCATAATTTGCACCATTTCCTATTATTCCTAGGACATCATATTGTGAAGCAATTTGATCTACTTTGTTCATGTTCTTATCAATAACGACTACATCATGGCCTTCAGTTGATAAGTATTGTGTTATAAGCTGCCCGACTTTTCCTAAGCCTACAACTATAATATGCATAATATCCCTCCCAATCCTACATAAATGCATATTATAGACATAGACTTATAAAGAGTCAATCTATTTAAAAAATATAAAAAAATCCCAACAAATTCATGTTGAGATTCATTTTATTAATATGCTCTTGCAAAATAAACAACGTGTTTTGCTTTTTTACCACAGCATGGACATACACCATCTGCTTCTTCGTGTTCATCGATACAACGTGAAGTTGCCTGATAAAGTTCTTTAATCTTTAATTCGCATGCTTCTTCACCACACCAATTCATCTTGACATAACCGCCCTTTTCATCTAATACCTGACCAACTTCTTCTAAAGTATTGACACGAGTGATATGACTATTTAAGAATGCTGCTGCCTTATCATACATTTCCTTATGGATTGTTTCTAATGTATCATGAATTGCTTGTGGAAGGTTTTCATCTAAGTCCATCTGAGTCTTAACACCATCATTACGTTTTACAACAACACAATGACCGTTTTCAATATCACGTGGTCCTACTTCAATACGCACTGGAATACCACGCATTTCTGCTTCAGAGAACTTCCATCCTGGTGACTTATCACTTGAATCTACAGCAACTCTCATACCAGCTGCTTTTAACTGTGCTGCGATTTCATCTGCTTTTTCAAGTACGCCAGCCTTCTTCTGCTGAATTGGGATAATAACAACCTGTGTTGGAGCAAGTCTAGGTGGTAAAACAAGACCATTGTCATCACCATGAACCATGATGATTGCACCTAATAATCTTGTAGAAACACCCCATGAAGTCTGATAAACATGCTTTAACTTGTTATCTTTGTCTAAGAATGTCATGTTAAATGCTTTCGCAAATCCCTGACCGAAGTAATGAGATGTACCAGACTGAAGAGCCTTACCATCATGCATTAATGCTTCAATAGTATAAGTTTCTTCTGCACCAGCAAATTTTTCTCTTTCTGTCTTACGTCCTGTTAACATTGGGATAGCAAGTAATTCTTTTGCAGTTTCTTCATAGATATCTCTCATCATTAATGTTTCAGAACGTGCTTCTTCTTCAGTTGCATGAATTGTATGACCTTCCTGCCATAAGAATTCAGAACCACGTAAGAATGGTCTAGTAGTCTTTTCCCATCTTACAACTGAACACCACTGGTTATATTTCTTAGGAAGATCACGATAAGAATTGACGATCTTAGCATAATGTTCACAGAATAATGTTTCTGAAGTAGGTCTAACAATTAAATGTTCTTCTAAATCATCTAAACCACCTTTAGTAACAACTGCACATTCTGGTGCAAATCCTTCCACATGATCTTTTTCTTTATTTAATAGAGATTCAGGAATTAACATTGGCATATAAACATTTTCATGTCCTGTTTCTTTAAATCTCTTATCCATGTAACCTTGAATCTGTTCCCATAAAGCATAACCATATGGGCGATAAATAATAAATCCTTTAACACTTGAGTAATCCATTAATTCTGCTTTACGACATACATCAGTATACCACTGAGCAAAATCAATGTCTCTTGGTGTAATTGCCTCATTTTTAATATTATTTTTTGCCATAACTTTCTCCTCTCCTGTACGATAATATTATAACTATTTTTGTGAAAATGAAAAGGATTAATCTAATGCACGTTGATAATAATGTGCTGTAATCACTGAATCAGTGATATAAATCCTTAAAAAACATGGAGATGTAGATAATGCATGAATCATTGTTTCATGATAATCATTCATCTTATATTGTAATGAATCATCAATAAATAAAATATCCTCATGTGAGATCATAGAAGATAGACTATATCCTAATACAATAGTGCATAGGCCAATCATTGAAGAATCCTGCAATAAAGATATTTGATTATCTTGATTGAGATAAAGCTTATCATCCTTGAGCACAAGTTCTAAACATCCATGTGTGATTTCCTTTAATAAGCAATTTGATTGAACGAGCATTTGATTCATAAAAGATGTCATGTCTTCTTCAAGAGGCACTGTCTGTTTATGAAGTAATGCAAGTATTTTCTGATTATTGAGGCATTCCTTCTTCTTATTTTCAATAAAGTCATCATCTACATAAATAATAAAAGAATATTTTTGAATGATGTCATCACAGAACATCTCAGCATTCTTAATCTTTTCCTCTAATGTGAGATATTCTTCTTTTACTTCTTCAATAGCCAGTAATATTTCATGATAGTCCTGTTTAAGTGCTGGAAGATGTTTTTCTAGTTTATGTAGATACCCTATTTCATCTAGAAGTTTCTTATCTTTCTTGTAATGAGATAAATAATCTGTATTAAGAACACTCAGTTCTCTAATAAACATCTCTTTAGAAATATCTTCTGTAATATGCAGTTCTTTTTTCTTTTCAATAATCTTTTCAATGAGTCTTTGATGACGCACCATATAAGTGGCTTTTTCTATGCGTTTCTTTTCTAGATCTTCTCTTGTTTTTTCTAATATGGCTTCTTTTTTAAAAAGAAGTTCTTGAGATATTTCTTTACCTTCTATCATACAAGGTGCAGGATGATGAAGTGAGCCACATACAGGACAAGGTGTACCTTCCTTTAATTCCTTAGCAAGAATACCGGCAATACTATTCATATAATGATGATACAAGCGCATATAGTTATCATTTTCACTACCATAAAGATATACAGCACGACTATAAGCCTGTTCTAAATCAAAAAGATGATCCTGAGAAAGTAAATACTCATCATAAAGTAATGAAAGTTCATTTAATCCTTCACGACGTTTATCGATGGTCTGCTGCTGTTTCTTTCTAATAGCAGCTTTCTTTTCCATATCATCTAGTTCAGTGACAAGTTCTATTTCACGCAATACCTTCTTTTTCTTATCCATTAAATTATTTTCTAATGAATCAAGATGATTTGAGTAAAGAGAAAGATAAGGTTTATTCTTAGTGATATATGCACGAGCGCTCTGATAGTCCTCATAGCTGTTTAGAAATTCCATTGTTTCATTGATCTGCTGGATGACTATAGGAATTTCGCTCGCAATGACTGGTTTAGTAGATAAAAATGAACGCAATGTTTCTTCTTTAGGTGATTGAATCCAGCTATGAATAAAAAATGACGGCATGACATACTGCTGCATGAACTGATTATAATTCATATTTAATATATGCTGGATATATGATTGTGCTTCTTCATTTTCTAGATCATCACATTGAAGGATACATTTTCCATTTCTGTACATACGTTCAATGGTATGTGTGCTATTGTTTTGTTTAAATGTAAGATAAACTCTCTTAATAATAATTTCTGTTAAACCAAAAAAAGCGAATGTAAGACCATTGACGACTGTATTATGATCTTCAATATAATTCAAATGATTCTTTAATGAAGTGAAGTCAGTCTCAACATTCTTATCAAATGTTTCTATTGTAAGTTGTAATAGGTTCATATTGTCCTCCAATTACCATTATAGGAATAATAGAGTGGATAAGCAAAGGAAATAAAGAAGGCTGCTATAAAAGTCAAAAAAAGTGCTCTTAATGAGCACTTTGATTAATAGTGGTCAACCGGAATTGAACCGATGCCTCGTCCATCAACACGTTCTGCCAGCCTAAACTATCTTCCACTGTGAAAAGTCTAGCATACTTCTATGATAACTTCAATCTGATAACGCTCTATTTAATATAATTTTCATCAAAAAAGGAATAGCAAAACGCTATTCCTTAGTAAGAAAATCCCATTTCTCTACTTCTTTTGTTTTACTTACGACAAGGAAATGATCTCCTGGCTGAATAATATAATCAGCAGTAAAATCCATTGTCATCTTTGGTGAACCCTGAGGCTTGATACCTACAACGTTCATACCATAAACACGACGGATATTCACATTAGAAAGTGATTTACCTTCCCAATCCTTAAGTGTCTTAATTTCTACAATAGAATATTCTTCATCAAGTTCTACTAAATCAACAATAGAACGTCTTAATAAGTGTTTAGCAAGCTTATAAGCCATTTCTTTTTCAGTATTGATAACACGATCAGCCCCTACTTTTTCTAAGATGATCTTCTTACGTTTTGTACGTGCTTTCGCAATAACATAAGGGACATTTAATTCCTTTAATAATAGTGTACATGATACTGCTTCTTCAAAATGTTTAGAAATAGCGACAACGGCAACATCAAATGTATTGATATCAAGTTCTAATAATTGTTCACGATCAGTAACGTCTGCCACAATTGCTTTAGTGACATTGTCTTTAATTCTACCAACACATACTGAATCGATATCCACTGCAAGAACTTCTACTCCAAAGTCTTCTAATGTTTCAGCAAGTGTACTGCCAAAGATCCCTAATCCTAAAATAGCTACCTGTTTTGGTTTATTACTCATGTTTACTCCTCCTAGCCAACAAGTACATCCTCATCTGGATATTTAAATTCTTTTGTATTTTTATCATGTGAACGTTTAGTAAATAAGATCATTAATGAAATTGGACCAATACGTCCAGCATACATCAAGATAATATCTACGCATTTACCAACTATACTTAATGCAGGTGTCACAGATGCACTCAGTCCTACTGTACCAAATGCTGAGAATACTTCCATTAGGATATTTAAGTAATCCTGTTTAGGTTCTGTTATAAGCATAATAGAAGATGAAATAATACAAAGCATTAGTCCAAGGAAAAAGATAGAAAAAGCTCTTACGAGTGTTCTTTTCTTGATACGACGCTGGAATACTGTTGTTTCTTCAATACCTCGATAAGTTGTTCTCATTAATAGTAATACTAGTGCAAAAGTAACTGTTTTAATACCTCCGGCAGTAGATGCAGGAGAACCACCAATAAACATAAGAGAACACATCAATATTTTTGTAACTCTATTCAATGAATACATATCCACTGTTGAGAATCCAGCAGTACGTGTAGTGACTGATTGGAAGAATGATACAACAAACTTATCTCCTAAATTCATTTTTCCAATAGTTGCAGGATTGTTGAATTCCATTATAAGGAATAATAATGTACCTATAACAACTAAAGAGACAGTCATCATTAATACAATCTTTGTATGTAAAGCGAAGCTGCCAAAAAGATGATGCCATGAAAAGCTTGATGATCTTCTTTTTTCTTTAATATATTTATCATGAATATCTAATACTACAATAAAACCTAGCCCACCCATGATAATTTCAAATGGAACAATGAAATTAATGATAGGATTGGTGTTATAGGCAACAAGTGACGTTGAACCACATAAATCAAATCCAGCATTACAAAATGCACTAATGGAATGCCATATACCATAATATAAGCCTTTAAGCGCACCTAAACGAGGTATAAAAAACATTGACAAGAAGATTGTTCCAATCGTTTCTATTGAAACAGTATAAATAAAAATAGTTTTCAAGAGTCTTGGAAGCATACTTAAAGAATTCTGATTAAGCGCTTCAGTAAAAACAAGTTTACGACTTAATGTGATTCTTTGTCTTGCAAGAAACAAGAAAAGATATAAGAAAGTTAAGAATCCAAGACCACCTATCTGGACAAGAATGATTAGAACAATCTGTCCAAATAAATTATATTGATCTACAACAGTTAAGGGTGAAAGCCCTGTTACACAGACAGCAGAAGTAGAGATAAAGAAATTATCTAGAAAACTTGCTGCATGCTGTTTATTTGCGAATGGTAAAGAAAGTAATATGGCACCAATCACAATAACTGCAAGGAAAGAAAGAGATACTTTCTTTGGTGCAGAAAGGCGTCCAGAGTGCTTTCTTTTACCTATAACGATATCTTTCATAAATAAATTCTCCTATAATCGCATCTATTCTAACACCAAGATGTGACAATTCCAATACTAGTCTTTCTTAGAAACATAATATTGAGTAATTTCTTTCTTAGAACATTCATAACCAACAACTAAAATAGCACCTGCAAGATCGAGTGCAAGATCTTTCATTGTATCAGCAAGTGCATCATGGCCTTCTAATGGTTCATCATCACTTGATACAATTGTTGCACGTGTAGTTGCCATATATTGCTGGTTATTGGTATGGAAGATATCATCTACTGTATATTCACATAATTCCCATACAGCACCTACTGCAAGTGAGAAGGCAACAACAAATATATATAATAAAGCACGATGCATAAATAGATATTTAGTACGCATGACTAACATCTGTAGCAGCCATAAAGCGATAAATGAAAGAATGATTCCTGAAGTGAAATGAAGTAATGAATCCCACCAGGCAATTTTTCCATAGAAGTTTAAACCATCACCAAGTACTAATCCTAAAAATGCAAAGGCAGTAACACTGATATGTACTTCAACAGGCACTTCAAAGTTCGCAAACTTCTTTAAGAGTCTTGGTGAGACTAAAACAATACTCATTGCAATATATTGTAGTAGTGAGAAGAACAAGCGTACGCGTATCTTTTCTTTTTTCACATAGAATAAAGCGACCATTGTGACAATCGCAAGAATAAGAACAATAAAAGATAAGATTCTTTTAAAAATTCTAACACGGCGTTTTGTTTTTTCACTGTATTCAAATTCGTTATTATTCATGAAATTTCCTCCTAGTTCATGTATTATAGCACACTTTGTCTATTATAGCCTTTAATTTACTGTAAAGTAAAAAAACTCCTAGGCGCAAGCCTAAGAGTTTAAAGTGAAAATCAATGTTATGCTTTTCCTTCAAGAATAGGATTTACAGTAGTATCAATGATTTCCTGTAAAGTACTACAAGATCTGTCAAATTTTTCCTGATCAGATTCAGTTAAAGGTAATGTTAAGATTTCACGGATACCTGCTCTGTTGATGATTGCTGGAACACCGATATATAAACCTTCATGACCATACTGACCTTCAAGGTAGCATGATAATGGAAGAACTGTATTTTCGTTGTTTAAGATTGCATCTACTAATCTAGCAAGAGACATACCGATACCATAGTAAGTAGCTCTCTTCTTGTTGATGATTTCATAAGCTGCATCTCTAACCTGTTCATAGATTCTCTGTAACTGGTCAAATGGTACTTTTCTTTCATCAACTACTTCAAGAAGTGACTTACATCCGATATAAGCGTTTGTCCAAGATACGAATGAGCTATCACCATGTTCACCCATGATATAACCATGAACTGAAGCTGGGTTTACTTCGAAGAAGTTACCAATTTCATATCTTAATCTTGCTGTATCAAGCATAGTTCCTGAACCAAGAACCTGGTATGGATGAAGACCAGTAGCCTTCTGCATTACGTAAGTCATGATATCACATGGGTTAGATGCTACTACGATAACACCATTGAATCCTGATTCCTTAATAGACTTACCAACTGAAGCCATGATCTTTGTGTTGATTGCAACTAATTCAAGTCTTGTCTGACCTGGTTTCTGAGCAGCACCTGCAGTTACAACGATAACGTTTGCATCTGCACAGTCAGAATAATCACCTGCATAAACCTTTAATTTACCGTTTGCATAAGGTAAACCATGAACTAAGTCCATTGCTTCCCCTTCTGCTTTTTCAGTATTAACGTCTACTAATACTAATTCGTCAATACCCTTGTGGTTCATTAAAGTATAAGCCATACTCATACCTACAAACCCTGTACCAACTAGAACAACCTTACGGTTACCCTGAGCAGGCATATCATTTAAATAATCTGTCATTGCCATAATTCATTTCACTCTCCTATACCTAGAAGTATAGTATAATCATTTCCCAAATACAATAAAATATTTGCGTTTTAAAGAAAAAAATTTATTTAAATTTAGTTGATAAATTCATGTTTTTTTGATGTATACGTTTTCACAATTTCAGAGATTGCAAGTGAAAGCGAATTTATCACAATAAATTTATTTTGTACTTATGTGGGTTAAAATTGACTTGTGGTCAATTTTAAGTATAATGATAAGAGGAGGGATTTCTATGAACGCTCTGACTGATATTAAATCTAAGATGGAAAAAAATAAAGAAGAAAAAAGGGAACGTCTTCTTTCTAGTGCGACTGCATTATTTGCTGAAAAGAACTTTAATAATACGTCTATTTCCGATATTGTGAATAGAGCAAAGGTGGCTAAAGGTACTTTTTATCTATATTTTAAAGACAAGCATGATATAAGAGATCAAATAGTAAAAGAAATAAGCAGTGAACTTTTTGATAATGCGATGAAAGAATTAAAGAAGCATAATGAAATCACTCATTTTGATGATTCTTTAATATTTATTATTGATCATGTTATTAATGCGCTTGTCGCAAATCCAACATTCTTAACTTTAATGAATAAGGACTTATCTTTAGGTGTTTATTCTCAGGAACTCTCAAAGATACTTGAAGAAACAGATCATTTGAGTCTTTATGAATTATTTAAGGATGGTGTTCAAAGAGAGAATCTCAATATCAAAAATATTGACATTACATTCTTTACTATTGTAGAACTTGTTGGATCAACATGTTTTAGCTGTATAGTAAATAAAATTCCTTGTTCTATTGAAGAATATAAACCTTATCTTTATGATTTAATTCGCACTTTACTTCATGCTGCTTAAAAAAAGCAGCATTTTTTTATTTATGCTGCTAGTAGGTCATTAACGTAATCAAGAAGTTTTTTTGTATCTGTATATGTTTCTTGACGCGTGTTTTCTTTAAATACAACTGTAATGATTGTTTTCTTTTTAACTTTAGAATAAGTTACAAGACATCTTCCGGCAAGATTTGTAAAACCTGTCTTACCACCAATAACTCTCTTATCATAATAAGTAGAGTCCTTATGTGTCATCTTCACATTCTTCATTTCACGATTTGGATTGGATTCAAAGACATAGCTTTTTGTAGAAATGATTTTTCTTAGTTTCTTATTCTTATAGAATTCTTTCGCAATAAGTGCCATATCCTTTGTACTGCATGTTTCTTTTAGCCATCCTTTATCTGCATAACTGAGTCCATGTGGATTAGAAACGTCTACTTTTGTACAGCCTATCTTTTTGGCTCTCTTATTCATTGCTTCAATAAATCCATCATAACCACCTTTATAGTTTTCAGCGAGCGTGAGGGCCATTTCATTAGAACTCTTTAAAAGCATTCCATGGATTACATCTTTAAAAGGAATTCTTTCCCCATCATAAACAGGTGCCGTATGAATAAAGACACGATCTGGTAAAGACATAATATTACGTGTTGTGAGTTCATCATCATCCTTATAATAATCAATCGCAACAAGCGCACTTAAGAGTTTAATAGTAGAAGCAGGATAACGTGATTCCTGCTCATTTTTTGCATAATACACCTTTCCTGTATCAGCATCCATCACCACCGCAGAAACATTTTCTGTATTAAGTACAGGCTTTGGGATAGAAACAACTTTCTTCTTTTCCTTTTTGACTGGTTCTTTTGCTGTGCATGCACAAAGCATTAAAGTAGCACATAGCATACCAATCCATTTACGATATTTCATTTTTTATCACCTTCTCAAAACATCTTAACGATTTTCCGCCTTTTCATCAATCTGATTCCGTCATTTTTCATTTTTTTTGAATAATAATATGTTATAATGATTTGGTAAAGGAGAAATAGTATGGTTAATTATCCAAACCTGAAAAAGGCACCGGTTAATATGTCTATACCTAAGAGTTCTACAAGTAAGCACTATACTGCTTTTCGTGGAATGAGTTTAGAAGAAGACATCAACCTATCTAACACCTATTACTTATCTGTTGATCAGGCTGTCATTTATAAGAAACCGACACCTATCCAGATTGTAAAAGTCGATTATCCTTCACGAAATAAAGCCCGAATAGTTGAAGCGTATTACCAGGCACCTTCTACTACGGATTATAATGGTATTTATAAAGGCAGATATATTGATTTTGAAGCTAAAGAGACCAAATCATTACGATTCCCTTTTCGTAATATTTCAGAGCATCAGATCAATCATCTTGAACGTGTACAGCGTCATGGAGGGATTGCCTTTATTATTATTGCCTTCACATCTGTGGGCGAAGTCTATTTACTGGATGCTTCAATTATGATAGAGCGCTTTTTTCATGACAAGAAGCAGCATATAAGTTATGATGAAGTGAAAGAAAGTGGACATCTTATTAAGCAGGGCTATCAGCCTAGACTGGCTTATTTAGATGTAATCGATGAATTTTACCTTAAGGAGGACACTTTATGAAAGTTCAATCAACCAAGGACACAAAAAAAATAAAGAAAACAATCAAGATATGTATTATCGCATTATGTGTTCTTGTAGCGAGCGGTAGTGGTTACCTTGGATTCAAGATTTATCAGCAAATCAGTAATTTTGATATTGATAATCTTACAACAACTTCCTACTCTTCTCAGGTTTCTCAGGATGGAGAAACATATTACAAATATGGCAGTTCAATCGGGAAATATGTAAGTTATGAAGATATTCCTGAAGTAATGATTGATGCTGTTATTTCTGCAGAAGACTCACGTTATTTTGTACATAATGGTTTTGATATTCCACGTATTATTAAAGCATTTATGACAAATATCTTAGCAGGTCATACTGTAGCAGGTGGTTCTACAATTACTCAGCAGCTTATTAAGAAAACATATTATCCAGATGCTGAAAAAACAATTGAAAGAAAGGTTGGAGAAGTCATCCTTTCAATTGAAGCAACTCAGCAGACTACTAAGCAGAAAGTACTTGAGCTGTATCTCAATAAGATTTATTTTGGTAAGTCAAATAGTTCTATTGGTATTTATGGAGCAAGCTACTATTATTTTGGTAAGAGCCCTGATCAGTTAACTTTACCAGAAGCTGCATTACTTGCTGGTACTATTAACTCACCCGTTTCCTATGACCCATTCAAGAATTTAACTCTTGCAACAAGAAGAAGAAATATCATTCTTAACTTAATGCATGATCATGGATACATTACTGCAAAAGAGAGAGACGATGCAAAGAATGTAAAAGTAGAAAACATCTTAAAGAATGACCCAGTTCAGACAAATGGTAAATATGCTTCTTATGTTGACCGTGTAACTCAGGAAGCAATTGATCTTGGTTATGATCCTAACAAGACAAAGATGACAATCTATACTTATATGGATCAGGATATGCAGCAGTATCTTGATGATGTATCATTAAGCAAGAATTATAAGTTTACTGATAGTGAAATGCAGGCAGCTGCTTCAGTACTTGAATCAAAGACTGGACGTATTATCGGTCTTATGTCTGCAAAGAATTATCGTGCAAATAATTCAGATGCAACTTATCTAGATTATGCTTATACATTAAAAAATAGAAGACAGCCAGGTTCTTCTATCAAACCTATTATTGACTATGCAACCGCATTTGAATATCTGAACTGGTCTAGTGGACATACAGTAGATGACTCAGAATTCACTCAGGGTAGCTGGCATCCAAAGAACTGGGATAACAACTACCATAACGATGTACTTCTAGAAGATGCACTCGCAAATTCTTGGAACTTAGCAGCTATTCATACTTTAAATAGTGTTGTGAAAAAGGTGGGTAATAATCAGGTTGTAAGCTTCTTAAAGGGTCTTGGTTATAACATGGACGATGAAGATTTCAACTTGAACTATGCCATCGGTGGTTGGAAATATGGTACAACTCCTACAATGCAGGCAGCTGCTTATGCAGCAATCTCTAATGGTGGTACTTATATCAAACCTCATACAATCCAGAAGATTGTCATTAATACAACTGGTGAAACAATCAATGTTGATGATGATATCCAGAAACAGGCAAGTGAAGGCATGAAAGATTCTACTGCCTTCTTACTTCGTCAGGTTATGACAAGCTATGTTAAGAGTAATAACAGTTATTCAGCTTTTAATGTCGGAAGTCAGATTGGTGCGAAAACTGGTACTTCTAACTTCGATGCAACTATCCCAGCACTTGCAGGTAAAGATAAAGACCATTGGTTATGTGCTTATTCACCTGATTATGCATGGGCTTGCTGGAATGGTTTCCCAGGAGAAGTATCTACAAAGAAACACAAATATCTTGCAAGTGGTATGAATGACGCAAAAAATATCGCTGCAAAGATTGCGAAGAAGCTTGCAACTCGTAAGCTACAGAACAGTTACGAAACACCAAGCAGTGTTGAACAGGCACGTATGGTTAAAGGTGCTTATCCTTATGTATCTCCAAGTTCTTCTACACCATCAGATAAGATTATGACTGCATGGTTCGTTAAAGGACATGGTCCTAGTGGTGTGGATGATGGTTCATCTTATGCAGATGAATATAAAGTACCTGAATTAAAATCATTTAATGCAACATTAAATTCCAACAATTCAATTTCTGTCACATTCGGTTCTTATGATCCTGAATTTGATGGTAAGATCAGCTGTGTTGTAGAAATCAGTGATGGTTCTTCTTCTAAAACTGAAACATTATCTTCTACAAGCGGTACACTTGAATATCGTGCAGAATCAGGAAAGACTTATACAGTCACTGGTTACTATAAGCTTAAGAGCGGTGATACAACTTCTAATAAGAAGTCAGTAAGATTATCTAGTGGTGGAAGTGAACTTGGTACTGCAAAATTTAGTGTTAATGCGAATGGTGCAGCCGTTGCAAATGGTGCTACTATTTCCGCAACATCAGTTAATGTCAGCACATCTGGCCCTAGCGGTCATACAATGACAGTTTCATGTAATGGTAATAGTCAGACAGTGAGCTGCGGTTCTGGTGCAACAATCAGCGGTTTAACAAGCGGAAGATCATATGTGATTACTTTCACTGAAAAGAGTGCAAGTGGTGAGTCTAAATATATTGGTTCTATCCGTTTCACAGTACAGGCAGAACAATCTCAAAACAACGAATAAGAGGATTCCGATTGGAATCCTTTTTTTGTGCATTGAAAAAGAATCCCGAAGGATTCTTTATAATTTCTTATTCTTCTCTTTGCAGATATCTACTAAAGGACATTCCTTACAATGAGGCGACATGGCTTTACAATGATATCTTCCAAAGAAGATCATCTGATGATGTGTTTTGATCCATCTATTCTTAGGAATAGTCTTCATTAATTTCTTTTCTACAATGAGGACCGTATCATCTTTTTTCGCAAATCCAAGTCTTTTAGAAATACGTTCAACATGTGTATCTACCGCAATGGCTGGATAACCAAATCCTTCTGCCATAACCACATTTGCAGTCTTTCTTCCTACTCCAGGTAATGATATCAAAGCATCATGAGAGGCTGGTACAACGCCATTAAAGCGTGTTTGAAGCGCTTGTGCCATAGCCTTGATATTCTTTGCCTTGTTTCTATAAAGTCCTATAGAATGGAGATCTGACTCTAATTCAGATAATGATGCATTCGCATAATCTTCGACTGTTTTATATTTTTGAAAGAGATGAGATGTAAGCTTATTGACTGATTCATCTGTTGTCTGAGCAGACAACATCACTGCAACGAGTAATTCTAAGTTATTCGAATGATTCAGTACACAGCGTGCTTCTGGAAACATCTCATCAAATGTATTAAGTATTCTATCCTGTTTTGTTTTAATCATTTTCCCACCAGTTATAATTTCTTACTTCTTCACTGACTTCTGGCTCTTCTTCTTGGTATTTCTTAATATAATTCTTAGAATGAGCCCAGTTTTCTAATACTCTTTCTACATATCTAAAAGAGAGTGCATTCGATTTAACTGCTTCTTTTAATGCTGATACAATCATTTCATCATCATACCCCGTTCTTTTAAACTGATTGATATATTCAATATCTAAAGTACTCATTGTACGACCGAATGCATCTTCAAATACTTCTACAAGATTAACTTCTTCCTTCTTTTCAACCTTTACTCCAAGTAATAGTTTTTCTAAAGGTTTAAAGTCTATTTGTAGATTAATTCTATCAAGATAGTGACGATCAATCAGTCCTATCATAATATCATCTATTTCTTTAATAGATAAAGAAGAGAATTCAGCAACTTTCTGAGGGTAAATAGGTCTTACACCGAGTTCACTTAAGGTCATCATCAATAATAATATATGTGTTTCTTGATCTGCAAGTCCAATAGACTTCCCTTTCAATAAGAGAAGCTTCTTAAAGTCTATGCATTGATAATCTGTAAGTAATTGTGTACTCATAGGCGATAATATTTCACAAATTTTCCTTCATCTAAAGAGTAATAGAAATAATAGAGATGATCATCATTCTGGTATTTACCAAAATAAACAAGATCACCATTTTCATAACCAATTGATAGATCAGTGATATTCACTTTATATTCATTATTGATTGTATTGATGACATCTTTCTCTTTCGCAACAGATCCACTATAAGTATCTACGAGCTTATATTGAGTATTGTAGACCTGATATACTTTCTTTTTCTTCTTATCTTTGATACGAATGATATAGTAAGTCTTAGAACTGTTATATTCATTGAAGTAATCGTCATAGTTAAGTTTATATTTATTAATGATCTTATTTCTTTCTAATGCGATGTTATTTTCATGATTGAAATAAGGGACATGTATGTTCAACATACAGAAAGAAACAAAAATGAGAATAACCACTAATAATGCGATAACTACACCATATATCCAGTTATTGTCTTTCTTATTATTATAATTCATAGTGACCTCCATAGTGCCACTATTATAGCGCATTTAAGCCTAAAAAAAAAGAGATTCATTAATTTGAATCTCTATTAGAACTGCTTAAAATCATGAATAGAATTCTTAACATACTCGCAAGAGTTGCACATACCCCAGCAACATAAGTTAATGCAGCGGCATAAAGCATCTGCCATGCACCAGCATATTCATTTTCATTTAAATATTGTGCCTGTAATATTGCAAGTCCTCTTTTAGAGGCATTAATTTCTACTGGTAATGTAATAATCTGGAAAGCTAAAATACCACACATTAAGAAGAATCCTAAGAAAGCAAGTTTTGTAGAACCTAATGCAAGACCAATCATAATCGCAATCCAGCCTAAATAGTTACCGACATTACATAATGGGATAATCGCATTTCTTACTCTAATAGGCATATAGTTTTCATGATATTGAATTGCATGACCACATTCATGGGCTGCAACAGCACAAGAGGCAATTGTAGTACCATGATAAATATCACTTGAAAGACTGACACTATTGTTGGAAGGATCAAAGTGATCAGATAATTCCCCTCTTACTTCATAGACAGGAACATGTGTCATACCATGAGAATCTAGTATTTCCCTAGCCACCTGTGCCCCTGTGATTCCACGACTATTTGGTCTTTGACGATATTTTGCATAAGTAGATTTGATCTTTGCCTGACAATATAAAGAAAAGATCATCGCAATACCTACTAAGATTGTACCAAGCATATATCCTGGATTTGTCATTAAATAATAACTCATTTTCATCAACTCCTACTAAGTATTATACATGAAATTTATTAACTGTATATAAAAAAAAAGATGCATTAGTTCATTGCATCTTTTAATCTATTACTTGGTTTGAAAGAAACTGTACGACTTGCAGGAATAATGATAGGTTCCTTAGTCTTTGGTGAAACACCTTTACGTTCATGGCAATGATTAATTTTGAATGTGCCGAAGCCAGAAATAAGAACTTTGTCACCATCAATCATACTTTCTACCATCGTATCAAAAACTGTATTCACAAGAATTTCAGCGTCTTTTTTTGTTAAATCTCTTTTTTCAGAAACGATATTGATTAATTCTTTTTTATTCACTTCTGTAATGCCTCCTAATAAATTATCCTTGAGTAGTATATCAAAATACGCTTGTCATTTCAAGAGATAAAATACAAAAAAAGCACGTAATAAAGGACATAAAATGAATTACTATTTTTTCGATTTATAGGCTTTTTCCCAGAACTTATTTCCTTCTTTAATGAACCTGTTTTTAGAGAAAAAGGTGATATCTAGGGCACTTTCTTTTGTTTTTCTAATATCGGATGCAAAGGATTTTAGAGTATTTGCGACACGCCATGTATAAGGAATATGATTGAGCAGGAAGTAAGCACCAATCTTTAATGATCCATTATATTGAGCATGTGTCTTCTTACAATAAAGTGATAAGATCTCATCGGCATAATCACAATAATCCGTCTCATATTCATCACAATAGAGTACACTATAAATTGTTTTATGGTTCATTAATGTTTCATTATTTTTCATATATTCTAACATACATGATGGGATTGTCTGTGATGAAATAGGAAACATAAAGATAATTGTATTATTGTCTTCTACATCTTGTGCTTTTATTACCTGTAATGTTTTGATTGTGACATTGGATTTAAGATAATGAGATAGCTTATATGCCTGATTATACATGATCTTATTTGTATAGATTAATCCAGATAAGATAATAAGAATGTTATCCACGGTCAACACCTCCAAATGTCTTAAGTGAGTTTTCTAAATCTCCCTCTGTACAAAAATAAGTATTAATAGAAGAAATAGAATAACCAAGTAAAGAATCATTGAGATAATTCATCAACATCTTCTGTTCCTGTTCTGATATATCACCATAGCCTATAAGAAGTATTTTCTTAGATTGCTGAGCTAATGCGGCATGACAGGTTATTCCATCTACTGTAGTATAATAAGGCTCATATGAGGCTATATTACGTTCTATAAAGGTTTTAAGTGGTGTATCAAAACATCCACAATAAATACGTGTAACAAGAATAATAAGAGAAGCTTGTCCAATCCATTGACTGACAACAGAAATATCATCATGGTAACGGCAAGGTATTCTCTTTTTAAGACATGTATAATCACCAGTGCAATGACTATATTTAATATTATTCAGATTGACTACTACACTTTCTTTAAAGAGTTCTAAAGGAATATCTTTATCAGTAATAACTATATTTTTCATAGATATCGCCTCCTAAAATAATTTTACAAGAAGATATGAATGAATTCAATAAAAAAAGCCCTCCTGTGAGGAAGGCATAAAAAAAGGACCTGGCAGCTTGCTATTGTCGCGTCTTCACACTATCGTCGCCGTTATGATGCTTAACTTCCGTGTTCGGGATGGGAACGGGTGT
>Ga0129317_1000755_pt1 | contig 29797 bp, 24 predicted proteins | sample Cm1ome_FD_94430 | JGI IMG/M metagenome (GOLD analysis project Ga0129317, IMG submission 94430) | Eastern black-and-white colobus group fecal microbial communities from Wisconsin, USA - Cm1105 metagenome | ecosystem: Host-associated > Mammals > Digestive system > Large intestine > Fecal | place... | reverse complement strand
GACAATACTCTCGCCTCCGTGTTGATGTTGTTGTGGTGACTCCATTTTACACTTTGGCCTGCGTATTGTCTTCTTATTTTTCGCCTGTTGCACTTCAGATTGTAACCTGCCCAGCTCCCCCGCAGGGGGGGAGCCAAATAGGACCCCCTGGGAGGAAAACGGGGACGGACAGGAGGCGCGGCCATGGCCCGAAAGAACCCCACACAGATCAAACATGCCCGGGAGCTGCGGAAAAGCGCCACGCCTCAGGAGCGAAAGCTGTGGTACGAATTTCTGCGGTCCTATCCCCTCCGGTTTCGGCGTCAGCAGCCGGCAGGACCGTATATCCTGGATTTTTTCTGCCCCTCTGCCCGCCTTGCCATTGAACTGGACGGCGGGGGACACTATGAGCCGGAGCAGATGGCCTGCGATCAGAGGCGAAGCGCCTGCCTGGGGCGTGAGGGGATCCGGGTCCTGCGTTTTACCAATTTGGAGATTGACCACGCATTTACAGCGGTCTGCGAGACCATTGATCGAAATATATCCCCTTCGGCGGACTGTGCCCACAGCGCGTCTGCCGGGAGAGGGCCGGACTAAGCCTCCCCCCTTGTGGGGGAGGCGGCACGGCGGAGCCGTGACGGAAGGGGGGAGGAACACCCCCCAGGGAGGAAACTATGGAAAAAGTGATCGTGATCGGCGCCGGACTGGCGGGCAGCGAGGCGGCCTGGCAGCTGGCCCGGCGGGGCATCCCCGTGGAGCTGCGGGAGATGAAGCCGCAGAAGATGAGCCCGGCCCACCACACGGAGTATTTCGGGGAGCTGGTGTGCTCCAACTCTCTGCGCTCCGACCAGCTGGAGAATGCGGTGGGGCTGCTGAAGGAGGAGCTGCGCCGGTGCGGCTCCCTCATTATGGCCTGCGCCGACGCCCACCGGGTGGAGGCGGGGGGGGCCCTGGCGGTGGACCGCCATGCCTTCGCCCAGGCCATTACGGAAAAAATCAAGAGCCACCCCAATATCACTGTGACAGAGGGGGAGGTGACGGAGGTCCCGGCGGAGGGCAATGTAATCATCGCCACTGGTCCCCTCACCTCCGAGGGGCTGTCCCAGGCCATTTCCGGCCTGTTCCCCGACAGCAGATATCTCAACTTCTTTGACGCGGCGGCCCCCCTGGTCACCTTTGACAGCGTGGACATGGACAGCGCCTGGTTCGCCTCCCGGTACGACCGGGGAACCCCGGACTACATCAACTGCCCCATGACCCAGGAGGAGTACCAGGCCTTCTGGGAGGCCCTGACCACCGCCCAGGAGGCGGAGGTCCACGGCTTTGAGGACGCCGGGGTGTTCGAGGGCTGTATGCCCGTGGAGGTCATGGCCCGCCGGGGTCGGGACACCCTGTGCTATGGGCCGCTGAAGCCGGTGGGGCTGAAGGACCCCAAGACGGGGAAGGAACCCTACGCCGTGGTCCAGCTGCGGAAGGACAACGCCCAGGGGTCCATCTACAACATGGTGGGATTTCAGACCCACCTGCGCTGGCCGGAGCAGAAACGGGTGTTTTCGATGATTCCCGCCCTGAAAAACGCCGAATATGTGCGGTACGGGGTGATGCACCGGAACACCTTCCTGGATTCGCCCCGGCTGTTGGACCGATATTACCGGGTGCGGGGCAATGAGCGGCTGATGTTCGCCGGTCAGATCACCGGAGTGGAGGGCTATGTGGAGTCCACCGCCTCCGGATGTCTGGCGGCCATGGAGCTGGCCCGGCGGCTGGAGGGAAAGAAGCCCGTTGATTTTCCCCGGGAGACGGCCATGGGAGCCATGGCTCTTTACATCAGCGACCCAAGTGTGGTAAACTTTCAACCAATGAATGTGAATTTTGGCCTGATTCCCCAGCTGGGCTACCGGGTCAAGGGCAAGCGGAACAAAAACGCCGAAATTTCCAAGCGGGCCCTGGAAAAGCTGGGAGAGCTGGATCTAAGCTGAGCGCACCGACGCTTGCCCTGGGAGCGGGAGCGAACCGCGCCGGAAGGCGCGTAAATTCGCAGCCGCACAGCAGCGAAGAATTTGCGGAGGGCGGATTGATTCCGCCCGAGCATATTGAATTCAAGGGGTCCCCGAAAAACCCTGGTTTTGTGGGAACAAGCGGAACAAAAACGCCGAAATTTCCAAGCGGGCCCTGGAGAAGCTGGAAGAGCTGGATTTGGGATGCTGCTGACAGAGGCGTGAGGGGTCATCCGGGGGCTTCCGGGGACGGAGGAAGATCCGCCCAGCGCGCCAGACCCAGCCCCAGGCGGAAGCCATGGGTGAAGCTGATGCGGTTGGCGGTGTCCAGAAGCTGGAAATAAGGAGCGGGCAGCTCCCCCTCTGGACACAGCGCCTCCGCCCGGGCCATGGCTTGCCGGTATTCCGGATAGTTCGCAAAATTCAAACGGGAGTGTTCCGTTTCAAAATAGTATAATTCATTTATTCTGATATCCACACCGATCACCACACTAAAAGAATATATTCAATATATATCTTTTTGGTGGTGTTGTCAAGGGGGCTATGATGTTTCACAAAGATTTATACGGCCTGCGTTTAAAAAAACTCAGGACGAGGGCAGGCGAGAAACAGGCCGAACTTGCAGTAATTCTTGGGGTGAAGCCGAATCAAATTGTAGAAATGGAAAATGGCAGAAAGACAACCACGTTTGAGAAGCTGGCCCTGATCTGCCGGCACTACAACGTAACCGCCGACTATCTGCTGGGGCTGATCGACGAGCCCAGACCGCTGACACAGCCGAAGAAAGAAGGAGACCTATGAAGATCATCGTAGACGCCATGGGCGGAGACAATGCCCCTCAGGCCCCGGTGATGGGGGCCATTCAGGCCAGCCAGGAATATGGAGTAAACATCACTCTGGTGGGTCGTGGTGAGGAGATTTTAAAGGTTTTGGAGGACAACGGCATCAAGGAGCTGCCTGCCGGGGTGGAGATTGCCCATGCCAGCGAGGTGGTGGAGATGTGTGACAACCCGGCCACTGCCTTTCGGGAGAAGAAGGACTCCTCTCTCACCGTGGGACTGAATCTGCTGAAAAGCGGGGAGGGGGACGCCTTTGTGTCCGCCGGCTCCACCGGGGCCCTGCTCTCCGGGGCAACCCTGGTGGTCAAGCGCATCAGGGGAATCCGCCGGGCGGCCCTGGCCCCCGTGGTGCCCACGGCGGGCGGGGGAGCGGTGCTCATTGACTGCGGGGCCAATGCCGAGTGCCCCCCTGAGTATCTCCTCCAGTTCGCCTACATGGGCTCCTATTACGCCGAAAATGTGCTGGGCCGTCCGGAGCCCAAGGTTGGCCTGTTGAATATCGGGGCGGAGCCCTCCAAAGGCACGGCCCTCCAGACTGCGGTGTACCCCATGCTGAAGGCGGCGGGGGAGGCCGGGCGCATCAATTTCGTGGGCAATGTGGAGGCCCGGGAGGCCATGCTGGGCGAGGCGGATGTTATCGTGTGCGACGGCTACTCAGGAAATATTTTTTTGAAAACCATGGAGGGAACCGGGCTGTTCCTGGTAAAGGAGCTGAAGGGCGTATTTACCCAAAACCTGCTGACCAAACTGGCCGCCCTGCTGGTATCCGGCGGACTGAAGCGGATGAAAAAGCTGATGAGCGCCAATGAGGTGGGAGGTACGGCACTGGTGGGCATCTCCAAGCCCGTTATCAAAGCCCACGGCTCCTCCAATGCCTACGCCGTGAAGAATGCCATCCGGCAGGCCAGGCAGTATGTCTCCTCCGGCATGATTGAGAGCATAACAGAAAATATTGACGTGATGCGTCTGGATACTCCGGCGGCTAAGACAGAGGAATAACAGGCTCCGGCGGGTCTGACGAAGGCCGGGAGGACAACCTGCATGCGTTGTCTCAAACCGTGAACGGGGCGGGATCTGTGATCCGCCGGGCTGAAATGTACCGCCTTTGGGGCGGAGCAGTTTATTCTTTGCCGTATTCCGTCAAAAGGGCCGCCCGAGAGGGCGGCCCTTTTGACGGAATAAAAGGCGGTGTGCAGATACAGATATGGGATGGGGACTCAAGGGAGACAGGAATTTGACGTGCCGGGGTGATATGTGCGCAGGATATAGTTGGAGATGACCTCTATGAATTCCGAGGCGGTGGGGGCCGTGGTCATAGGGTAGCCCGCCAGCTGGATCAGACGCTGGGGATTGACCTTCCAGGCACGCTGGACCACGGTGCGGATGTTGCGCTCCACAGCGGTCCACTGACAGCCTGCCTGCTGAGCGGTGCGGCCATAGATCTCCTTGGTGACCGCGGTGAGGCGGCTTTCATCCTCCAGGGCCACGGAGATGGCCAGCGCGGTGCGCTGGTAGCCGCGATAATTGCGGCCAATTCCAAGCTCACGCAGAACAGATTGAATTTCGTCCATATATTGTTCAGCCATAATAGTCCTCCCAAGTGTTGTTGAGAAGATAATATGACAAATATCGATGAAAAGCAGGGAAATAGGTAAAACAAGCTAATATTCGACAAAAATCGTTAAAAATTTGCCCCTTACTTGCTTTTCTCGAACATTTGCCGGGGGTTTTTTAAGTGCCGTGAACGGTATCGGGCGCGTACTTGGAGAGGATCTGACATAATTGGCAGGCCAGAGAGAGAAAGCTGTCCCGGTCCTCCGGGGACCATCCGGAATACCAGCCGCAGGTATGGAGCAGATAGACCAGGGTGCTCATCTGCTCCGGGGGAAGCGCGTCCGAAATAAGGGTGGAAACCGGCATGTTCAGGTGGTTGGCAATACATTCCACCGTGCTGAGATTTGGACTGTGTCCCTGTTCGATCTCCTGGAGTGTGGACTTTGAGATACCAAGTTCCTTGGAAAACTCTACTTGGGACAAACGGCGGATTGCCCGCAGTGCACTGACATTATTTGACAAATTCCGAGTTGCTTCCACAATAATCCTCTCCTTTTTGCCATCATAACAGATGAAAAGGGAGAAATATGTCGAATTATGGGGGATGATGTTTGTTTCCGAAAGGAATGGAGTGCCCTGGATTTTGCGCTGGGCAAATCACGGTGTCCATTTGGAAAGAGGAGCATAAGGGTTGTGGAAGCAGAACGCCGGAAGAATCAAAAATCCCCTCTGTTCCCTGCTTATGTGGGAACAAAGGGGAGAGCAATTTTGGCCTGGGTGGACCGTGTAAAATGAGGAAATAAATCTGCCGCCGACAAATATTTTCTGCAAAGTGTTCCGGGGCCTTGTATGATGTCCATTTCTCACCACTCAATGCTGCTCTCATCTATGTCGGCAAGATTCAGGGGTTTATTCGGCTGATATAGTGTGAGGGCATTCAACCTTTGGACCAAGGGGGGAGTTTGTTTGGGATATTCTCTAAGAAAGGCATTGGCACCGCCTAGGCTGAGCGAAATGAGCACCGTCGGAATTAAAAAAGCCGAAGCAAGCGTCGTGGCGCTTGCTTCGGCTTGGAGCAGGTGAAGGGAATCGAACCCTCGTGTTCAGCTTGGGAAGCTGACATTCTGCCATTGAACTACACCTGCATCAAAATAGCTTCTATACTATAGCACAACTCCGCCGGTATTGCAAGTGAAAAACGGGTAAAAATCGGGGGAATCCAAATTTGTGTTGAGGCGGGACATTTTGTGAACATAACTCCCCGGTTGTTTTGCTGAATGTTTGTTTTTGGGGGAAGAGAATACTTGACAGTGGTGTGTGGACATACTATAATAACCCCATAAATTGGAAGTAAAGGAGCTGCTGTTATGAAATTTTATCGCTGTGACCACTGCGGAAATATCGTGACCTTTTTGAATAATTCCGGAGTGCCTGTAATGTGCTGCGGTCAGAAGATGACGGAACTGGTTCCCGGGACTGTGGATGCTGCTGTGGAGAAGCATGTTCCCGCCGTGCAGACGGAGGGGGCGAAGGTGCGGGTCAAGGTGGGCGCTGTGGAGCATCCCATGCTGGAAGAGCATTATATCCAGTGGATTGCTGTGGAGACCAACTTGGGCAGTCAGATCAAGTATCTCCAGCCCGGTAAAGCGCCGGAGGCCAGCTTTGTTCTGGCGGAAGGAGAGACTTTGGTGGCCGTCTATGAGTACTGCAACCTCCACGGCCTGTGGAAAGCCTGATTTTCCAAGAACAAAAGTATGAGGCAGGGGCCCGGTTTCTGTAAACCGGGCCCCTTGTTTTTTACAAAATAGGGGCGGTTTCGGGAAATTTCGTTGACATGAGGGGAAATATCTCCTACAATGATGACTGCCGGATCTACTGCCTGAGGTCTGCCCCCGGCGGAGGGGAGATACAGGGGAGGCCCGGCTGTTGTGGATTCAGACCTGTTGGTGTGCTGTCCGGTCAGGCCTGTATTCTGGTTGTGAGCGTGTGTTGTAAAGAAAGGGAGGGTCCTTCTATGGATTTGAATGAGAGAGGTAAAAAAAGCAATCCTGTCGCCCTGCTGCCCATCGGCGTATTTTTGGTGCTGTATCTGGGCCTTGGCATATTATTTGAGTATGGAATGAAGATTGAGATGGGATTTTACAGCATCCCAATTGTAGTGGTATTCCTGGTGGCCCTGCTGGTGGCCTGCGTCCAGAATCGTGGGATGGTCTTTGATGACAAGCTGGCCGTAATGGCCCGTGGTGTGGGAGACAAGAACATTATGACCATGATCCTGATCTTCCTGGTCGCCGGTGTCTTTGTGGGGGTTACCGGCCGGGACAGCGCCGAGGCTGTGGCCTATTTTCTGCTGTCCATCAGCCCCGCCTGGGCCTCTGTGGCTGTGCTGTTTATTGCCGCCTGCTTTGTGTCCACCGCCATGGGTACCTCGGTGGGCACAATCACCCTGATTGTCCCTATCGCAGTGGCAGTATCCAATGTCTCCGGGTTTTCCATGCCTTTGTGCATCGGCTCGGTTATGGGAGGCGCCATGTTCGGAGACAACCTGTCCTTTATCTCCGACACTACCATTGCCGCCTGCAATACCCAGGGATGTGCCATGCGGGACAAGTTTCGGGCCAATTTCAAGATTGCTCTGCCTGCCGCCTTTGCGACGCTGGCTCTTGTTCTGGTATTTTCTTTCCGTGCCGGAGTGGCCCAGATTGAGACGCCGGCCTACAATATGCTGCTGCTGATCCCCTATGTACTGGTCCTGGCGGGCGGCATTGCCGGACTGAATGTTTTTGTGGTACTGCTGGCTGGAATTCTCTCCGGCGTTCTGATCACTGTAGCCACCGGTACGGTGGACGGGATGAGCCTGCTGGTCAATATGAAATCTGGTGCCGAGGGCATGTTTGAGACTATTATGGTGACCGTACTGGTCTCCGCCATGTGCGGCCTGATTCGGGAGTTCGGCGGGTTTGCCGCCCTGCTTGCCTTTATCCGCCGGGTATTCCGCGGCTGTGTGGGCGGAAGACTGGGTGTTGGCCTGCTGGTGGGCGCGATGGATATCGCCACTGCCAATAACACGGTGGCCATCGTCATGGCCGGCCCCATTGCCAGAGAGATCAGCGCCGAGTACGGTATTACCCCCAAGGAGTCCGCCTCCCTGCTGGATACGTTCTCCTGCATTTTCCAGGGCATTATTCCATATGGTGCTCAGATGCTCATTGCCGTGTCCACCGCAGCCACCCTGGGCAGTTCAGTGTCCGCCTTTGAGATCATCCCCTGTCTGTTCTACCCTTATTTTCTTGCGGTGAGTTCCCTGCTCTATATCCTGCTGGTCTCAGGGAAAAAGCGGGAGCGGCAGTCCTAAGGCGCTGATGTGTGCTTCTTCCCTTGTTTGGAAGAGTCAATGATACCGGTTCAGTGAGAGGAATTTCTGATTCTCTGTGAACGGCCGGCCCGCCGAAGTTGCTTCGGCGGGCCGGCTGAAGCTTTTTATCCCCCTTTTGATGATTGAAAAAGTTCGGATTATTGTTGAATGCCATGAAATTTGAACAGTCTGTCAAAAAATCTTTTGAATCAACCGGCTTTTTTGCTCAAATTTTTTTGGACGAAAAAAAGGAATTTTGACACCGATTGCGTATAAGATAATAAACCCTGCAAAAACACCCCCGGAAGGAGGAGAGAGATATGACGTTGCGGGAGCAGACCCAGCGGCGGGAGGATGCGTTTTTGTCCCCCTATGCCTGCCGGTCCGCCGGGACAAGAGGCAGGAAGCGGGCGGAGGAGGAGTGCGGGGTGCGCACGCCTTTTCAGAGGGATATTGACCGGATTGTATACTCCAAGGCATTCCGCCGGCTAAAGCACAAGACCCAGGTGTTTCTTCAGCCTGAGGGGGACCACTACCGTACCCGGATGACCCACACCCTGGAGGTAACCCGTATTGCCAGAACCATCGCCCGGGCCCTGTCCCTCAATGAGGATCTGACCGAAGCCATTGCCCTGGGCCATGATCTGGGACATACCCCCTTCGGCCACGCCGGAGAGCGGGCGCTCAATGCCCTGATGCCGGGCGGCTTTGCTCATTACCAGCAGTCGGTGCGTGTGGTGGAGCGGCTGGAGAAGAATGGGGAGGGGCTGAACCTGACCTGGGAGGTGCGCAACGGGATTTTGTGCCATACCAAGGGGGAACCCGCCGCTACTCTGGAAGGCCAGGTGGTCCGGCTGGCTGACCACATCGCCTACATAAACCATGACATTGAGGACGCCCTGCGGGGCGGAATCATCTATCCCATTGATATCCCCCTGGAGATCTCCAGCCTGCTGGGCTTTACCCACGGGGCCCGGATTGATGCTCTGGTCCAGGACGCCATTCAGGCCAGCCAGGACCAGAGGGAGATCCGCCAGTCTCCCCCGGTGGGAGAGGCCATGGCTGCGCTGAAGGACTTTATGTTTGCCAATGTTTACACCAATCCCCTGGCAAAAGGGGAGGAGGGCAAGGCCCAGGATATTCTGAACATGCTCTTTGCCTATTACCAAAAGAATCCGGACGAGCTGCCCGAGGACTTTCAGACAATCCGGGCGGAGGAGGGGGTGGACCGGGCTGTTTGCGATTATATCGCCGGCATGACGGACCCCTTTGCGGTAGGCCAATTTGAAAAGCTGTTTATTCCTGTGGGATGGACAGTGAAGTAGACGGGCGGCAGAGTGGAGATGAAAGACTGTCCGCGCCCATGGAATGGCCGCCGATGGGTGGGTTTTCTGCTTAAATGGGCCTGTTTTTGGCTTGCTTGAGCAAAAAACGGATATTTTGCCGCAAATCGGGCTAAAAATAGGATGCCCGCCGCAAAAGGAGGGGGGGAGTGTTTTATGGCGATTCCGGAGCGCTTTTTGGATGAACTGATCGCACGCACGGATTTGGTGGACCTGGTATCCGAGTCGGTGCGTCTGACCAAAAAGGGAAACAGCTACTGGGGCTGCTGTCCCTTTCACAGTGAAAAAACCCCCTCCTTCCACGTGGTCCCCGACCGGCAGATTTATAAGTGCTTTGGCTGCGGCAAGGGGGGCGGGGCGGTTAACTTTGTGATGGAGCTGGAGAATCTGCCCTTTCGGGATGCGGTGGCGGTGCTGGCCAAGCGGGCGGGGATGGCGGTCCCCGATTTTGGCGGTCCTTCTGCGGACATGAGGGAACGGAGAGAAAAGCTGCTGGAAATCAACAAGCAGGCGGCAAGAGCCTTTCACAAGTGGCTGTATGAGCCCGAGGGGGCGGAAGGACTGGACTATCTCCGGCGCCGGGGGCTGTCCAAAGCCACTCTGACCCGGTTCGGACTGGGCTTTGCGCCCAACGGCTGGGACGGGCTGATTCGGGAGCTGGGCCGTCAGGGGCTGGATAAACGGGATCTGCTGGACGCGGGGCTGGCCGTAAGCAGCAAGGACGGCCGCATCTATGACCGGTTCCGCAACCGGGTCATGTTTCCGATCATCGATGTCCGGGGGAGCGTCATCGGCTTTGGAGGCCGGGTGATGGACGATGCCACCCCCAAATATCTCAATTCTCCGGATACTCCGGTGTACAACAAAAGCCGCAATGTATTTGCGTTGAATGTGGCCAAAAAGTCCAAGGCGGGACGGGTCATCCTGACAGAGGGGTATATGGACACCATCTCCCTGCACCAGGCCGGCTTTGACAGTGCCGTGGCATCCCTGGGCACCTCACTGACTGAGGAGCATGCCCAGCTGCTGTCCCGGTATTTTAAAGAGGCGGTGATTGCTTATGACGGGGATGGGGCCGGGGTGGCTGCCGCTCAGCGGGCCATTCCCATGCTGGAGAAGGCGGGGCTGAAGGTAAGGGTTCTCCGAATGACAGGGGCAAAGGACCCGGACGAGTTTATCAAGGCCTACGGCCGGGATGCCTTTGCCAAGCTGCTGGACAGGAGCGAGAACCAGGTGGACTATCGGCTGGCCCAGATCCAGAAGAAGTACGACCTGTCCGACGACGTCCAAAAGGTGGGCTTTCTCCAGGAGGCCGCCCAGCTGATTGCCACCCTCCACAGCGCCGTGGAGCGGGAAATTTACGGCGGTCACGCGGCCCAGACCGCGGGCATCACCCCCGAGGCCATGGCCCAGGAAGTGAGCCGGGCCCTGAAGGGCCGGCTGCGGAAGGAAAAGAAGCAGCAGGAGCGCCGGGATTTGGCTCCGGCCAGCCAGCTTCAGCCCAGAGCCAGGGGCCTTCGGTATGAGAATATCCGGTCGGCCCGGGCGGAGGAGGGCATTCTGCGTCTGATTCTGCTTGACCCGGGGCTGGCCGGGCGGATGGGAACGCTGACGGGGGCGGAGTTTTCCTCTCCCCTGCTGGGCAAGGTATTTGACCTGCTCTGCCGCCGCATCCGGGAGGGACTGTCCACCCAGCTGGCGTCCCTGGCGGAGGAGCTGACAGGGGAGGAGATGGACCACATGGCTCAGGTGGCGGCCCAGCCGGAGTCGGTGGCCCAGGCGGACCAGTCCATCCCGGACTACATATCCGTCATTCAGGGGGAGGCACTCCTGAGAGACCAGGGGCGGGAGGAAGATCTCCTCCTGGCCGTACAGAAAAAATATCAAGAGAAGAAAGCATATATGGAGGAAAAACCATGAGTATCAAGAAGACAGGAGCCGTCCACACCATCACTGCCGAGCAGAAGGAGAAGCTGGACAAGCAGGCCGATATCCAGAGCAGGATGGAGGCAGGTAAGGTAGAGATTATGAAGGTGGTCGACGGGGTCCAGGGCTCGGATAAACTGGCCGACCTGATTGAGCGGGGAAAGAAGAAGGGCAACCTGTCCGCTTCTGAGCTGCTGGACGTGCTGGAAGATATGGACCTGGGTGCGGAGCAGATGGATAAAATCTATGATACTCTGGAGAATCTGGGGATTGACACAGTGGGGGAGGACTACATTCCCGAATTGCCCGATGATGGGGAGCCCCCTCTGGAGGCCATGGAGGAGATTGCCGAAGAGGAGATTGTAGATCCCAATTCCATGGTGGACTCCTTTGGCACCGATGACCCGGTTCGCATGTATTTAAAGGAGATCGGCAAGGTGAATCTGCTCACCTCTGAAGAGGAAGTGGCTCTGGCACAGGATATGGTGTCCGGCAGCGCGGCCCGGGAACAGATGGAGGAGATGGAGAAGGCCGGGGAGGAGATCCCCGCAGAGGTGCGGGCCGAGCTGGAAAAGGCCATCAAACGGGGGGAGCGGGCCAAGCAGCGCCTGGCTGAGGCCAACCTGCGTCTGGTGGTATCCATCGCCAAGCGGTACGTGGGCCGGGGAATGCAGTTCCTGGACCTGATTCAGGAGGGCAACCTGGGGCTGATCAAAGCGGTGGAAAAGTTTGATTTCACCAAGGGCTTTAAGTTCTCCACATATGCCACCTGGTGGATTCGGCAGGCCATCACCCGGGCCATTGCCGATCAGGCCAGGACCATCCGGATTCCAGTCCACATGGTGGAAACCATCAACAAGGTGATCCGGGTGTCACGGCAGCTGCTCCAGGAGCTGGGTCACGATCCTACGCCGGAGGAGATCGCAGCGGAGATGAACATGCCTGTGGAGCGGGTGCGGGAGATCCTGAAGATCGCCCAGGAGCCCGTCTCCCTGGAGACCCCCATCGGTGAGGAGGAGGACAGCCATCTGGGGGACTTTATCCCCGATGAGGACGCCTCTGAGCCGGCGGAGGCCGCCTCCTTCACCCTGCTGAAGGAGCAGCTGGTGGAGGTGTTGTCCACTCTGACCCCCAGGGAGGAGAAGGTGCTGAAGCTGCGCTTCGGCATTGAGGACGGCCGGACCCGCACATTGGAAGAGGTGGGCAAGGAGTTCAATGTCACCCGGGAGCGCATCCGCCAGATCGAGGCCAAGGCCCTGAGAAAGCTGCGCCACCCGAGCCGGAGCAAGAAGCTGAAGGACTTTTTAAACTGATATGGCGTGAACGGCCCGGAGATATGCGGCGGGCGGCGGCGACGCGCCGCCCGAGCCGGAGCAAGAAGCTGTAGTATCTTCGGGGTAGAACAAAAATATATCGTGTATGGACAATGAGAGGACACTTTTATGACCGAATCTAGCCAGGAAAACCAGCAGTTTTACGACCAGAGCACCGTTATGGTATATATTAACCCGGAATTGATTCAAACCATGGCGGATGTGGCGGCCAAAAAGCAGGAAAGCTTTCAGGAGCTTTTTGCTGCCGCTGAGGAGGGGGACCTGGAGGCGGAATACCGTCTGGCGATGAGTTACTCTGGAGGAGAGGATGGAGCCCCCAAAGACGAGGAACAGGCCTTTTTCTGGTTCTCAAAAGCTGCGGAGGGGGATCACATCGCGGCCCAGTACAATCTGGGGCTGTGTTACGCTAGGGGTGCCGGTACCGTCCAGGACTTCGTCAGGGCTGCGGAGCTGTTTTCCGGCGCGGCGGAGCAGGGATACCTGCCGGCGGTGTGTGAGCTGGGGCTGTGCTACGAGCTGGGACACGGGGTGCCGGAGGACAAGGAACGGGCTGCGGAGCTGTACCGGGAAGCGGCGGAGCAGGAATATGCCCCTGCCCAGTGCAACCTGGGTTTCTTCTATTACCAGGGGATCTGGGTGGAGGAGAACAACGAGGAGGCGGCCCGGTTATTTGCAAAGGCCGCCCAGCAGGGGTATCCCCGGGCCCAGGTGCTGATGGGAGAGTGCTTTGAAAACGGCTACGGCGTGGAGGCGGACGGAGGAAAGGCCGTGGAGCTGTACCGGGCGGCCCATGAACAGCACTACAACGAGGGAACCTGTGCCCTGGGTGTGTGCTATGCCCGAGGGACGGGTGTGGAGACAGACCTGAAGCGTGCGGCGGAATTGTATCGTCAGGCGGCGGAGGGGGGATATGCCCGGGGACAGTACCTGCTGGGCCTGTGCTATGAGAACGGTACCGGTGTGGAGGAGAGCTGGGAGCAGGCGGCGAAATGGTACCAGGCCGCCCACGAGCAGGAGTATGTCCCCGGCACCTGTGCACTGGGTCTGTGTTATGAGATCGGAGGAGGCGTGCCGGAGGACAAGGTCCGTGCGGTGGAGCTGTACCGCCAGGCCGCAGAGGCGGGATACGCCCCCGCCCAATGCAATCTGGGTTTTTGTTGCTACACCGCCATTGGCATGGAGGAGGACGACGAAGAGGCTGCGGCCTGGTTTGCCAAAGCGGCAGAGCAGGAGTACCCACGGGCGATGAATTTGCTGGGGGAGTGTCTGGAACGGGGCTGCGGCGTGGAGCAGGACGTCAAACGGGCTGTGGAGCTTTATCGTGCCTCCCATGAAAAGGGACATATACCGGCCACCTGTTCTCTGGGGCTGTGCTACGAGCTGGGGATCGGTGTGGAGATGGACAAGGGCAAAGCGGTGGAGCTGTACCGCCAGGCCGCGGAACGGGGGGACAGCCGGGCTCAGTGCAACTTGGGCTACTGCTACTACCAGGGAATTGGTGTGGACGAGGACAATGACCAGGCGGCCCAGTGGTTCCAAAAGGCCGCGGATCAGGGCAGTGCCCGGGCCCAGTATCTGCTGGGTCAGTGCTATGAATTTGGATATGGTGTGGAAAAAGACGCGGAGAAGGCGGTAGCGCTCTATGGTGCGGCGGAAGAGAAGCAATATCCCTCGGCGGCTGCCGCACTGGGCCTGTGTTACGAGCTGGGCATCGGCGTGGCCGAGGACAAGGGCCGTGCAGCAGAGCTGTACCGCCGGGCTGCGGACCAGGGGGATGCCCGCGGGCAGTGTAATCTGGGCTTTTTTTACTACCAGGGGATTGGTGTGGCGGAGGACGATACAGAGGCAGTCAAATGGTTTGCAAAAGCCGCTGAGGATCGATACCCCCGGGCCCAGCAGCTGCTGGGCGAGTGCTATGAAAATGGCTACGGTGTGGAGCGGGATGAGAAGCGTGCCGCGGAGCTGTACCAGGCGGCCCACGAGGGCGGATATCCCCCCGCAACCTGTTCCCTGGGACTGTGCTATGAGTCTGGGACCGGGGTGAGCCAGGACAAGGACCGTGCGGTGGAGCTGTACCGACAGGCCGCGGAGCGGGGACTGGCGCGAGCCCAGTGCAATCTGGGTTTTTGTTACTACCAGGGAATCGGTGTGGCGGAGGATAACGATCAGGCCGTCCAGTGGTTTCAAAAGGCGGTGGACCAGGGCTATGCCCGGGCCCAGCATCTGCTGGGCGAGTGCTATGAGAACGGCTACGGCGTGGCCGAGGACGCGGCGCGTGCGGTGGAGCTGTATCAGGCGGCCCACGGACAGCACTTCAGCCCAGGTACCTGTGCGCTGGGTGTCTGCTACGAGTTTGGGATCGGCGTAGAACGGGACCCGGCCCATGCGGCGGAGCTGTACCGCCAGGCGGCAGAACAGGGCTATCTTCGTGCCCAGTGTAATCTGGGCTATTGCTACTACAAGGGCATTGGCGTGCCGGAGGACGATGGACAGGCTGTTCAGTGGTTTTCAAAGGCGGCTGAGCGGGGGCAGGCCAGAGCGCAGATGCTGCTGGGCAAGTGCTATGAAAATGGCTGGGGCGTGAAGGAAAATCAGGCCCGTGCGGTGGAACTGTATCGCGCCGCCCATGAGCAGAATTATGATGAGGCCACCTGGGCCCTGGGCCTGTGTTATGAACTGGGCCGGGGGGTGGAGATGGACAAGGGGGAGGCTGTCCGCCTGTACCGGCAGGCGGCGGAGCGGGGCAGCGCTTTGGGGCAGTGCTACCTGGGGTTCTGTTACTACCGGGGCATCCATGTGGATGAGGACAACGATCAGGCGGCCCAGTGGTTTGTCAAGGCCGCGGAACAGGGTATGCCCCGGGCCCAGTATCTGCTGGGCGAGTGCTATGAAAACGGCTATGGCGTGGACAAGGACGAGAAGAAGGCTGTGGAGCTGTACCGTGCCGCCCATGAGCAGGGAAACCCCTCGGGAACCTGTTCCTTGGGCCTGTGCTACGAGATGGGCACAGGGATAAAAGAGGATAAGAAGGAAGCGGCCCGGCTGTACCGCCAGGCTGCGGAGGAGGGGTTGGCCCGGGCCCAGTGCAACTTAGGCTTCTTCTATTACCATGGAATTGGGGTTAAGAAGAATTTTGAAGAGGCAGCCCGATGGTTCCAGAAGGCGGCAGACCAGGGGTACGCCCGGGGACAGTATCTTCTCGGTCTGTGCTGTGAGGAGGGCCGCGGTGTGGCCCGGGATCTGGAGCGGGCGATGAAGCTGTACCGTCAGGCCGCGGAGGAGAGGAAAGAGGCCAGAGAAGCGCTGGCAAGGCTGGAAGGCAGCGGCCAGGAAGTGTCTGGAAGGGAAACACGGAAAGGCAGAAAGGGTTTGAAAGGCCTGTTTGGATTTTTAAAATAGTGCTACATAGCAGTCGCCGGCTCTGCCGAAGGCAGCAATCAAGAGGCGTCCCGATGCCGGCCGGCATTGGGACGCCTCTTTTATACAAAGGGTAATCAGTTGTTGAGGGCGGCAATAGCCGCCTTTGCGGCCATCTGCTCCGCCTCTTTTTTGCTCCGTCCAGTACCGGAGCCCACGGCGGTATCGTTCAGATCCACCTCCACAAAAAAACGCTTGTCGTGGTCGGGCCCCTCTTCTCCGGTCAGGCGGTAGCGTAGAACCTGTCCGCTTTCCCGCTGTACCAGCTCCTGAAGGGCGGTTTTATAGTCCCGGGGCTTGGCCAGACCCGCGACCTCCCGGCTGAGGATATATTTCTGAATGATCTTCCGGGCGGAACCGATGCCGCCGTCCAGGTAAACAGCGGCCAAAACCGCTTCCACCGCGTCGGCGCGGATGGAGGGGCGGTGCCGGCCTCCGCCGGCCTCCTCGCCCTTGCCCAAGTGGAGATACTCCCCCAACCCCAGCTCGTCAGCTACCTCAACCAAGCTCTCCTCACAGACAAGGGCGGCTCGGGTCCGGGTCAATTCCCCTTCAGGCAGGTCGGGGTGGTTGCGGTAGAGATGGTCAGCCACCACCATGCCCAGTATGGAGTCTCCCAAAAATTCCAGCCGCTCATTGCTCTGAAATTTCCCCCTGCTTTCGTTGGCGCAGGAGCTGTGGGTCAAGGCATTTTCAAGCAGGTCCGGGTGCTGAAAGGTGTAGCCCAATTTTTTCTCCAAGGTCGTCATGCTGTTCTCCTTAGACAATGCAAAGCTCCGCCCATGGCGGAGCTTTGCGTGTTTGAGTCATTGAATCAATCAATTTTGTTCTGTAGAAAGCGAACCAGATCGCCTACAGTGGCAATGGCGGAGGCCTCGTCCTCCCCCAACTCCTCAATGCCGAACTCCTCTTCAAGGGCCATGGAGAGGTCCACAATGTCAACGGAATCGGCATTCAGGTCATCGGCAAAAGAGGTGTCCATGGTGATGGTGTCGGCATCCACGTTGAACTGCTCAGCAATGAGCGCGCTCAGTTTCTCAAAGATCATACTCGCTGCTCCTTTGTCTGTGCCCCAGGCACATTTTCTTTACTTACTATATGCAGAATCTTCCTGACTGTCAATAGGCTTTTTGCATTTTCTACGCCCGACAATTGACAAAAATCCGGACAGGGAGAGCGTAAGGAGCCCAAGCCCAGTTCAGGCCTTGTTGGGGATGCGCCCATAGAGGTGGGACCGCCTGGGGATATGGCAGACATTAGATTTTTTCAAACTGTTCCACACCGGAGACAAAGACGGTGGCCCCGCCCACCGTTACATTGGAGGGGATGTTAGGGCCGGAAGCCCCCATCCGTACCGTGGCGGGCACCGGCTCCTCTCTGCGGGAGCAGTGCTCCCGGATAATTCCAATGACCCGGGGTACGTTCTCCTCCTCCGTGCCAATGAGCAGCGTGGTATTGCCGGCGGTGAGGAGGCCACCGGTGGACGACATTTTGGTAAAGTAGAAGCCCGCGGCAGTGAGAGCTCGGCTCACTTCGTTGACGTCGGTGCGGTTGATAATGGCGGTAATAAGCTTCATAGTGGTTTCTCCCTTCAAAGCTGCTCCATAAGGAATTGGGTTTTCCTGTCTCCATTCCCGCGCCTGCCTGTGGTACAGTGCCAGTCCGGCGGCCCCGGTAATCAGCTCGGACAGGGGGAAGGCCATCCAGGTTTTCTCCAGTCCAAGCAGGGACAGAAGCCAGAAAATGGGGATAAGGCAAAAAATCTGCCGGGTCAGGGACAGAATCAGGCTGGGTACGGCGGCCCCAATGGCCTGGAAGAACACAGGAGACATCAAAGAGAGCACCGCCGGCAAAAAACTGAGGCCAATGATCCGGAAGGCGGGGATCCCGATGGCCAGCACCGCCTCTTCTGTGGAAAACAGGGAGATCATGGGGCCGGGCAGAACCTCAAAACAGAAGACCCCCAGCAGCATGAAAACCTCGGCGAAAACCACCGTATTTCCTATGATGGTTTGGCAGCGGGGGTATTCCCGCTTTGTATAAGTATAGCTGAGCAGTGGGACCGTACAGGTCTGAAGTCCTGCCAGAGGAATGAAAAAGAAGGATTGAATTTTGTAGTAAAGACCCAAAACCGTGACCGCTTCATCGGAAAAACCCGCTAAAATTATGTTAAGAGCCACGATGTAGATGGTAAACAGAGCCTGCATAAAGATAGAGGGGTAGCCCAAGCGGTAGATGGCCCGAACTGACAGGGACCAGCGGCTGGGGCTGGGAGATGGGTAAAAGCCCCCCGGGAAGGTGATGGCCGCGGCCACGAACTGGCCGGCCACAGTGGCGACAGCGGCGCCAGGGATGCCCAGGGCCGGAATAGGGCCGGCACCGAAGATCAAAATCGGGTCCAAAATGAGATTGGTAAGGGCTCCGGATATTTGGGCCGCCATGGGGCGCTTCATGTTTCCTCCGGCCTGGTGCACTTTGCTCCAAATACTCTCAAGAAAGACGCCCAAACTGCCGGTGCAGACAATAACGCCATATTGGACTGCGTATTCCACGGCGGCCGGGGAGGAGGCGGAGGTCATCACATAAGGCCGCATGGCGGGGAGAATGGCTAAGGTAAAAATGATCCAGCTCGCCAGAGCCAAAAGAGTTCCGGTTCCGGCGGTCTCCCTGGCACCCTGGTAGTCCATTTTGGCGTACTGCCGGGAAATTTGAGTGTTGACGCCCACCCCGGTGCCCACTGCAATGGCAGTGACAATCAGCTGCACCGGATAGATCACGGACAGCGCCGTCAGACCTTCGCCGGCGTATTGTCCCACAAAGTAGCTGTCCACGATGTTGTAGAGTGCCTGAATCAACTGGGCCAGCATCACCGGCGGGGCGAGGCGAAAGAGGATTCTCCAGACGTTTGGCTCCTCGAAAACGGCGGTGCCCGCCGGATATTGTCTCATGGCAGTCTTCCTTTCCACGCAGATGTCCCATCAAAAAGTATCCCGCAGAACGAAATTGCTGCGCGGCAGCTTTTGGGTATGTCCTTGTATCCACAACGGCGGCAAGGCGGGTAAATTGCAACTATCGCACATTATAACATGCTTTATGGAAAAGGCAATATGAAAATCATTATGGGCATGTGCCGAGGGTTATTTTTATCCTGGCTTGCCGCAATGTGTGGGAGATGTTTCTGTTCCAGCTGTAAAATAGCCCGCCTTGTTGGGAAGAAAAAAGGATGGTAGGTTGTGAAAAAGATCTTTTCAATTATGATTGCAGCCGGAGTGATTGCCACGCTTTCGATCTCCGCATTTGCATCCGAGGCGTCTCCCAAATTCAACAATAGCCTGATCACCAAAGCAGAGATCTTTGCCGCCGACCTTGGCGAGGGTCTGAGTGCTGACACTTCCGTTTCAGATGCTGTCCTTGATCATGGTGAAAAAGAGGACGTTGTCCTCGTCGAAGGCAGAGAAAAATGCAGCACTGAGATTGGCGACGGATTAAGCGCCGACGATACTGTCAAGGACATTGCGTAGTCACATGAACTGCTTCCTGACTGTTAAAAATGACTCCGGCACGCAGATGCCGGAGTCATTTTTAAGTATAATGTAGTAGTTAAAAGCAGAATAGGGCTTGGGAAAATCAGGTCAAATCAATGGGTTGCGGGCGGAAAACAAGAGGTTCTTTCCCTTAAATCAGATGATTTTTTAATGATACGGAAGTGCTGACAATAGCTTGCCGGGGTCTTTTCCTTTGCCGCCACTGTGCAAAATCGACATTGAAAAAGTGAGACCCCGCACAGCGTGAATGCGCCGTAAATTCGCAGCCGCCAAGGGCGCGGAGAATTTCCGCAGGGCGAATTCACTTCGTCCGTCCGCAGGTCAAATCAAATCGGGTGGAGTGCCGCGCTGCGGCAAGGACCCCTAAAAGAAGGAATTTTGTTGCTGCTAAGTAAAATCGATACTTGTATCTCCTGTCCCACTGGGGACGGAGACCAGCAAGGCGGGTCCGCCCAGAAACAAAGAAATACCCTGTCCAGCTAAGGAGCCTCGCCGTCGGGCGGGGACCTATGCCAAACAGGGTATTTCTGAGTTGGCGGAGGTGAAGAGATTCGAACTCTTGCACCAGCGAAGCTGGCCTACCGGATTTCGAATCATTACACCAGCTTGGATGATGACGGTAAATCAGGGACGATAGCGGTAACTACGGAACCCCAAAACATACCTCTCAAAGTGGCCGTCAGATGGCTGCTCTCATTATAGCCATTTTCCCGCAAAATTCAAGCCGTGGAAATTGGGAAGAACAACAGGATAGAACAGACCCCAATTCACGATTTGAACTTGCCCGCAAACCCGCATGGTTACTGGCTTTTCGGCAGTTTGGACTTCCAAAGTGGAAACATGATTTCGAGTCATTTCCCCCTTGTGATTTTTGGTGGAAATTAAGCGAAGATGGAAGTACACAACGGAAGCCCAAAAGCTGCGGTATACTGCGGATTTTGGCTTCCGTTTTTCGTTTTTATTTGAACCCACAGGGCTTTCCGAGTTCTTCCCATTTTTGCCCCGAATTATGACCGGAGGATAGAACAAGGATAGAACTGGACGCCAGATTGGGGGTATTCACACCCATACCATTTCACGAAAATGCAAATCACCATTTTGATTAGACAATTTGATCTTATTTGAACCCACTTCAAAATCCAACATTTTACACACCAGTGAAGTACCTCACCTACCAATGACAGATGAACAAGAAAGTGAGTGCTGCACATGGATTTGACTAAGTATTACCCCGACATCGTCGCAAAGTATCCCGCCTATGTAACCAAACGGGAACTATGCGAGATCTGCCACATCTGTCCCAAGACCGCCTACAATTTGGAGCAACAAGGTGAGATTCCCTACACCATTGAGCAAAACCACCTGATCCGTAGCCACAAAATCAAGCTGACGGACATTCTTGCCTATCTCTATCGGCGTGAGTGCAGACAAGAAGCAGACAGTCCCTATATCTGTGCTATGAGAACATTCTATGACGAACACCTCTCTCCCTACTCAGACCTGCTTTCCGTAAAGGATATTCAGCAGATCACAGGCTTTTCGTCCTCGGCAATCGTGCGGTGGATCAGCACAGGGATTCTGAAGGCTTTCCAGCCTGGAAAGCAGTACACCGTCCCAAAGGATTTTATGCTGGACTTTCTGATAAGCCCATATTACCGCCGTATCCGCCGAAAGACCCCTCTCCAAAAGGAATTGATGGATACATTTGAGCGTCTGTGGCAGGAAAAAGGAGGCGAGTGATGTGGCACAGGTATCCAAGTATCGCTATTTGCTGAATCAGTACCCAGAAACAGTCCAAAAAGAGCAATTCCGCATTATCTGTCATATCAGCAAACGCACAGCTCGTTATCTGCTGCAATCCGGTCTGGTTCCCTGCGTACAGAGTGGGAAAAAGACCCGGAATTACACCATAAAGATGAAAGACATAGTTCGCTACCTTGAGCGCAGGGAAATCCACCCCGAAAAATACAAACTTCCCCCCGGCTCATATAGCGGGACATACGCAGTCAAGCCCCTGCTTCCCGAATCTGTGACAACGGAGGAACTGCGAAAATACTACATAGAGAGTTTCCGGGACATTCCCGACATAGTTTCCACGAGAGAGGCCGCGGAATTAACAGGCGCCACGGCATCTACGGTCGCAAAATGGATCAGAACGAAAAAGCTAAAAGCTCTTTCACATGGTCCGGCATTTATCATCCCGAAGGTCAATCTGATCGACTTTATGGCCAGTGACGCATACTTGAACAAACGCTTGAAATCACAAAAATTCCACGAAAATATAGGAGGTTTTCTATCATGGAAAGCGGGAAAATAATTGTTGTAGCCAACCAGAAAGGTGGGGTAGCCAAGACCAGCACGGTCCGAAATCTGTCCTATGCGCTGGCCGAGATGGGCAAGAAGGTCTTGGTAGTTGACTTTGACCCCCAGTATAACCTCACCACCAGTTTCGGTGTCCTGCCGACCCAGGCGCCCTATAATACCGGGACTCTTATCACCAATCTGCTTCTGGACGAATCTCTGCCGGATACCAACGAGTTCATCCAGAAAATCGGCTCTGTGGACTTGATCCCTTCCAGCCGATCTCTCACCGTTGCGGAGGCAAATCTGCTGATGACGCCGGACAGCAATGACTACCTGGCCGCTCTGCTGAACCCTCTGCGGCTGTCCTACGATTACATTATCGTGGACACCAACCCCTCTCTTGGCTCGTTGACCATCAACGCTTTAACGGCTGCCGACGAGGTAATCATCCCGATTGACCCGGAACTGTTCGCTCTGACCGGTTTGCAGGCGTTGGTGGACACCATCAAGAAAATCAAGCGGAAATTAAATCCCAGCATTGAGATCGGCGGTATCCTGTTCACCAAATGCAACAAGCGGACGAACCTGTATCGCCGTACATACGGTCAGGTCACAAAGGCGTTTCAATCGCTCCCCATCTTCAACTGTCAGATTCCCTACACGGTCAAGGTGGGGGATGCAAACAGCTACGGAATGAGCGTCATGGAACTGGAGCAGGCAAACCCCGCCTCTCTTGCCTATCTGGAACTTGCAAAGGAGGTGCTGGCAAATGCCTAAAATCAATCCGCGCATCAAGTCCATTGACGATCTTCTGGGCTTGGATGCCGCAGAAGAAAGCCCTATTGAACCTACCCCTTCCGTATCCTTGCCGACCAAGAATACCATCATCACCCTTCCCCCGCAGGCCATTCGTGCTTTCCGAGGCCATCCGTTCCGGCTGTATGAGGGCGACCGGCTCAATGATCTGGTAGAAAGCATTTCGGAACATGGGGTCCTGAATCCCGCCATCATCCGCAAGATCGAACGGGATGAAGATGGCTTTGAGTATGAAATGCTGGCCGGTCATAACCGGCAGAACGCCGCAGCCATTGCAAACCGTGAACTTCCCTGTATCGTCAAGGAAAATCTCTCCGATGAAGATGCTTGGATTTATGTGATCGAAACCAATGTCCTGCAACGCTCCTTCTCCGAAATGCTGCCCTCTGAAAAAGCGGCGGTGCTGACTCTGCGCTATTCCAAAATGATCTGTCAGGGGCGCCGGAACGATATTGTCGAGGAGTTGAAACGGCTTGAAAACCCTGATGAAATCAGGGAAAACGGGACTTGTGGCATCGAGTGCCACAAGTCGAAAAGCCGTGATGTTGTGGGCGCAGAATATGACCTGAAAGGCCGTGCTGTTGCAAACTATCTCCGCATCAATGAGTTGATTACTCCGCTGAAAAGGCGAATTGATGATGCCGAGTTCCCGATTGTGGTAGCTGTGCAGCTCTCTTATCTGACCGAGCAGGAACAGCAGATGGTTGACGATGTGCTTTCGGGAAGCGAGTACAAGGTCAATGAGGGAAAGGTTGTCCTGCTGCGGGAATATACCGGAAAGCTGACCCCGGAGCGTACCGAACAGATTTTGTCCGGCGAGTTTAACCGGAAACCCAAGAAATCCACGGCTACGGCGTTCAAGGTCAAACCGGCGATTTACAAGAAATACTTTACCGCCAGCATCAGCCAGAAAGAGTTCGACAGCATTGTGGACGAGGCGCTTGCCCTCTACTTTGCTCAGAAAGGACAGGAGTCCGAGCAAGAGGCCGGATAACCGGCCATAATCACCAATACAGGAAGGAGGTCAGATACCGTTGAGAAATGATGAACGCCTGCGGACGATATATGAAGTCATGGCTCCCTATATTGTCCGAAATGAACACAACTGGCGGGATTATCTGGCATTTGCATCGCAGTTCCATAAGCACAGTTTTGACAACATACTTCTTGTGTACGCACAGGACGAGGATGTTTCGATTCTGGCAACACGAAAGCAATGGGCCACCATAGGCAGAAATTTGATTCCCCGTGCAAAGGGCGTAGCCGTTTGCGTCTACCGGAATGCCAAACTCACTCTTGACTATCTCTTTGATGTAAGCCAAACTACTGGCAAAGAGATTCATCCTACGGACTGGCAGCTTTCCGATGAAATGAAAAAGGCCCTGACCGAGCGCCTGTCGTATGCACACGGTTTCCCCAAGCAGGATTTTCCCCAAGCGCTGTATGCGATGGCAAGCGAATCTGTCGCAGAGAATTACAACCACTTTTTGCAGGAACTCAAGCAGGAAACCAAAGGCCATTTGTTCACCGAGATCCCGGCCGGTGGTTTTGAAGCCCAATACATCCAGCTTTTGACCGACAGCATTTCTTATTTCATCGGCAAAAAGTGTCACCTGCCGGATGAAAAAATCCAGTTGAGTGACGGCATGGCGACGGTCAGCCATTTTAATACACTCCCGCTGGTTGCGCATCTGGGTACGGCAGTAACCGCCCTTTCCAAAGGTATCCTGTTAGAAGTAGAACGGAACATCAAGATTATCAATCGTGAAAGGATGGCACAACATGAGCAAACCGAATATCAATCTGAAATACAGGGAGCAGGACGGGATGATGCTTCCCGATCTGCAAATCTCCAACAGCAGCGAAGCAGATCAACCCCTGGGCAGGTACGGCCGGATGGCCCTGGAATACCTCAGAGAGAATCACCCGGAGCGATTTACGACTTTGAAAATGGATGGCAGTCTGATGGAGATCATGCACCGGGTACAGGACGAGGCGACCGAGAAGATCGAAGCCCTGACGCAGCAAATGCTCCAGCAGGAGCCGCTTCCGCAGACCGAGGACATCATGGAGCGGACGCGACACCTGAACAGTCTGAAACTGATGGCGGAGGAAACCGTACTCCAGAGCGTAGTCCTGATTCCCCGCTGACCGAAGAACAGCCAAATACAGAAGTGGCGCCAAGCGCCGCACCTGTGGGAGAGCCGTCTGAAAAGGACGGCTCTTTTTCTGTTCCTGCGGAACAACCGACACGCCATTTTACCGATACAGAAGTCCGGCGCAATTATGAGTACATCCTGACCAGCACCAATCTATACCCCCCAGAGCTGCACAGCGCGGTTCGCAGCGTATTGTCAGAACCGCCGCTCAATCCTGACTGGTCAGACAAAGGGCGGCAGATTGCGGCTCTCTTTACTCCCTATGGCGACCGTGAATATCAGGGCGATCTTCTCTATCGTACCCGGTTGCATGGTGAAGATGGCATTTCATTTTTCTTTGATGAAGGCTATACCTACATTCCCTGGAACGGGCTGGCGTTTTTACTGGATGCCATGATCGAGGATGGCGACTATCCCAATCCTGTTGTAGAGGAGCAGCCTGACCCCATCGGGGATTATAACATCCCTGATGAAGTTGATGAAATGGGCGGTCCTCACCGGCAAATGACCATTGGAGAAGCGGATTTTGATTATGTTCTGGATGCTGTTGCCTATGAAGCCGGAGAAACCGTAGTGGAACCGGTCAAGCCGCAGGCGATTGTTCAAATGGAAAACGACACACCAGCAGCCGGTGACGAGCCTGCATCCGTTCCTGACGAAAATCCCCCTGTTGTTGTGGAGGCCCCCGAAACGGCTCTCCCCACAGATACAGCGGAGCAGCCTACACCGCCGCCCGTCAAAGGAAACACGACGGCGCACAAGAATTTCCGCCGCTTTCAAGAGTTGTTCCCGGAAATTGTGTCCGGTCAATATGAGTATCTGCGGCTGGAGGCCGGAGAAGCCTACTATCCTCTGGTCATTCACCATAAATACGGTTCCCATTACTGCATGGAGCATTACTATATGCAGAACGGCGACCGGATGTATGACCCTTATATGGATTTCCAGATCGACAAAGAGGCTGGGACACTTGGGGCTTTCAGTTATGAGAACAGTGGCATTGGTGTATATAACGAGGCTGATCCCGACGACCCCGCATACGAGAAAGCAATCAACGGGTTCAACAGTTTCTTTGCCACCTGGCTGAACAATATCCGCAGCCAAGGCTATGAGCCGGTGCGGGCCTCTATGATGGTCAGTGATGAAGAAGTCGATGTGGATTTGCGCCCGGCTGCCGAAGCTGTTCCCGTCGTGGAAGAAGAACAGCCGGAGCAGCTCTCCCTTCTGTCCTTGGAAAAGAGTACGGAAGATCTGCTCATTGAACGGGTTATGTGTGAAGGCCCCATTGTCAAGAATAAAAAAGAACGCATTTATCAGTTCGCCCAGACCCATCCCACCGGTTCAGCATTTGTCACTTTCCTGAAAGAGATATATGGATATGAAGGGTTCTCCCTTGAGGATATGGGCGTGAAATACGCCATGTTCAATGGTGAAGGTGTCACTATCGAATGGCAGGATGAGCAGGGCGAAACACAGGAAACAAAGCTGTCCTGGGCGCGGGCTGCCGGTGTCGTGCAACGCCTGGTGGATGAAGGCCGCTATCTGGAAGCCCCTGTTGTCAGCCAGCCGGAGCAGCAGGATGAGGTGCAGCCTTTCAGTGACCAATACCGTCTGTTAGACCGTCTGTGTGCTGACTGCGAGTATTTTCTGGGGGCGGGACAGCGGGCAGAAAAGCATTTGTGGGCAGGCAGTGTGGATGCACAGATTGAGAAAATGCGGGAACTGTATGCCCAACTGCCTGAAAAACCTGATTGGATTTCTCTGGATATAATCAACGCCTACGCCCGCCGCATGGCAGCCCCGGAGCCGGTAGAAAATACTGCGGAAGCCTCGCAGGAGGAAACGCAGATTTTGGACGAAGCCCTGGACGCCCATCATGGGCAGATTGATATGCTGATGCAGGCGGTCCGAGGTGAGCTGACAGTTGGAACCATCCGGTACAGCATTTTTGAGGGGCGGCCCCATATCAGCATGATTGAAGTCTTGGAGGACTACCGCCGCCAAGGTATCGCAACCCAGATGCTCCGCTATCTGCAAGGGCAATATCCCAATGAGGAAATTGTATGGGGGTATTTGACCGAGGATGGCTCGGCCCTGTACCAAGCCGTGGTGGATGAGCAGCCCAATCCCGACTATCTCCGGGTACAAAATGACCTTGAAGATATTACGCGGGAATTTGACGCTTATGTGCGGCGCCTGGACGGTGGGGCTATTCTCTCCCCCCAAGAAGCTGCCGACATGGACGATCTGGAGGACACGCAATACCGGCTGGAAAAAGAGCTGGAAGAACTGCGCCCCATTCGCGCCTTTGTACGAATGGGCGATGGTACAGCAGCAGAGGCGCCCACTGTTATGGATGAAGCCACCCCCACTGATCTGGCGCCCCTTCGTGAGCCGCCTGCGGCGCCGCAGGTCGCCACACACAACTTCCGTTTTTCTGAGGACTATGACCTGTATCCAAGTGGAGCAAAAACCAAATATAAAAACAATGTCATGGCAATCAAGCTGCTCAAGCAGATTGAGCTGGAAAAGCGGACAGCGACACCGGAAGAACAAATCATCCTTGCCCGTTATGTCGGATGGGGCGGGCTTGCCAATGCTTTCTCCAGTACGGCCTCTGGTTGGGAGAACGAATATCAGGAATTGAAGTCCCTGCTGACTGATGTGGAATACAAGGCGGCCATGAACTCCACCATCACAGCCTACTACACCGAGCCTGACCTGATCCGGCACATTTACCGCGCCCTGGAACGGTTTGGCTTCGAGGGCGGCCCTGACCGAAAAATCCTGGACCCCGGTATGGGAACCGGCAACTTCTATTCTGTGCTGCCGGAGCAGTTTCAAGGGAGCAAGCTGTTTGGCGTAGAGTTGGATTCCATCACCGGCAGAATCGCAAAGCAACTTTATCCTGATGCGGATATTTCCATCATGGGATATGAAGCCACCAAATTTGAGGACAACAGCTTTGATGTGATTCTGGGCAATATCCCGTTCAACTCCGTGAAAATCTATGACCGGCGCTACAATGACCTGAACCCGTACATCCATGACTATTTCTTCATCAAGTCCCTGGACCTTGCAAAACCGGGCGGTATCATTGCCTTTATCACCAGCAAAGGAATTATGGATCGCAAGGACGAGAGCCTTCGGGAATATATCGCACGGCGGGCAGAGTTCATCGGCGCCATTCGCCTACCCAACACAGCGTTCAAGGCTTTGGCGGGAACCGATGTAACAGCGGATGTTGTTTTCTTGAAAAAGAGAACGCAGCCCATAGAACTTGATCGCGCGAATCTTCCGTCCTGGATTGAAACTGACCTGGACCGCAGTAAATGGATCGCCTATAACCGCTATTTCAAAGATAATCCCGAAATGCTCATGGGCGAGATGGTGAGCAGCCGGAATATGTACGGCAACGAAGATGGGACGGCCTGTGTTGCCCCGGAAGATTTTGACCTGAACCAGCATCTTACCCAAGCGGTTGACTCCCTGTACGCCCGTTTCACAGCAGAGCCAGATGAAGAAATTGAGGCAGACGAACCGGAAGAAAGCAATACAGAGTATGAGGACGCTCCGGCCGGAACCAAAAACTTCACCTATGTTGTGCGGAATGGCGAGATCTTCTTCTGTGAAAAAGATAAACTGATCCCGCAGCCTTACACCGGTATGAAGGCCGAAAGAATCAAGGGACTGTGCGAAATCCGTACTGCGCTGCTGGAGGTTATCAACATCCAGTCCCATGAGTATGACCCGGTTGATCTCCAGAAAGTACAGGACACACTCAATCAGGTATATGACCGCTTCGTTGCAAAGTATGGAGCCATCAACAGCAAAGGAAACATCCTCGCTTTTTCTGATGATGACCAATTCCCCTTGCTGCGCTCTATCGAGGATGAGCGGAAAGACAAGACCGGTTGGGATAAATCAGCAATCTTCACCAAAGCCACCATCCGTCCTTTCCGTCAGGTCAACCATGCAGACACCGCCGAGGATGCCCTTCAAATCTGCCTGAATCACAAGCTGCGGGTGGATCTGCCCTATATGTCCTTCCTGACAGGAAAAGCCCCACAGGAATTGGTGCAAGAGCTGGATACTCGCATCTATCTCAATCCCCAGAAATACTACGGTAATCCGCTGGAAGGATGGGAACTTGCAGAAGAATATCTCAGTGGTCATGTGCGGGATAAACTGCTCTACGCACGTCAGAAGGCAGCGGAAGAACCGGAACTCTTTGCCCGGAATGTAGAGGCTTTGGAGGAAGTACAGCCGGAGCCGCTGACTCCTGCCGACATCGAAGTGAATATGGGTGCCATCTGGGTTCCCATTGAGTATTACCGCCAATTCATGTATGAAACCTTCCAGACCAGCGGATATGAAAAGGTCATCGAGGGCGGCGACAACCGGCACCGCATTGACATTGAGTATTTCTCCTATACCACGACCTGGCGTGTCACCAATAAAAATGCGGAACCGGATTCCGTAATGGTCAACCAGACTTTCGGAACCAAGCGGAAAAATGCTTATGAGATTTTTGAGGATTGCCTTAATATGCAGTCCACTACTGTCCGTGACCGGCAGGAATACATCAACGAAAAGGGCAACAAGTCGGTTAAATATGTAGTCAACGCACAGGAAACCATGATTGCCCGTGCCAAGCAGCAACAGATTCAGGAAGCATTTGCGTCCTGGGTTTGGAAAGAACCGGAGCGCCGGGATAGGCTTCTGCGTATCTACAATGAAACCTTCAACACAGTTCGCCCCCGTGAGTTTGATGGGAGCCATCTCGTATTTCCCGGCATGAACACGGAGATGAAGCTACGGAAGCACCAGCTTGATTTTGCTGCCCGTGTCATCTATACCGGGACGGGACTTGCCGCACATGAGGTAGGCGCAGGAAAGACCGCTGCTTTAATTGCCGCCGGGATGTACCTCAAGAACCTGGGAGCGATCCACAAGGCGGTGTTTGTGGTTCCCAATCCCCTGGTGGGCCAGTGGGCAACAGAGTTCTACCGCTTTTTCCCCAACGCAAACCTTTTGGTATCCACCGCAGAGGATTTTACTCCTAAAAACCGCAACCGCTACATTTCTAAAATCGCCACCGGAGAATATGACTGCATTCTGCCCAAGCCAGCGGCCGCTGGTGCCCTGTCCCAGCGGCCACCCGGCCCAGACTCAGCGGCCACCTAATCAGCGGCCAGATTTGGGTTCAATTACCACAGTGTAGTGCTT
>Ga0129317_1000753_pt1 | contig 29803 bp, 26 predicted proteins | sample Cm1ome_FD_94430 | JGI IMG/M metagenome (GOLD analysis project Ga0129317, IMG submission 94430) | Eastern black-and-white colobus group fecal microbial communities from Wisconsin, USA - Cm1105 metagenome | ecosystem: Host-associated > Mammals > Digestive system > Large intestine > Fecal | place... | reverse complement strand
TTTTATCTGTTTCTTTGTTGGACAGAACTCATCTCGTAGATTTGCTTGGAAAAAGCAAACATGAAGAGAAGTTACAAACTGTAAGAGAATTAAGTCTTAATTTTATTTAGTGGACACTAGTGATAGATAATTATCAGCAAGAGCTGTCTAATTATAGACCGGGACAGGAAAAACAGCAGGCTGGTAAACTATTGGCATATCATGCGGAGATAGCGTTCTGTGCCGGTCCGTATGCTATTGAGCCCCATCTGTGAGGTGTCAATGTCCTCGGGACGCATCCAACGGCATTCGGCGGCATCGTCGGCAGCTGTTACTTCGGGACAGCCGTCCACACGGCACTCGAAAAAACAGTCAATGGTGGGAATCTCCATGCCGCTGTAAAAATAAAGGTTAGGCAGGCTGAAGAGGTAACGGCACGAGGAAATCTCAAGACCGGTCTCCTCGCGGATTTCACGGAAGAGACACTGCTCGATAGTCTCATTCATATCCATAAAGCCACCGGGAAGGTCAAGCGTTCCCTTTGCGGGGTTCTTGGCACGGCGGTTGATGAGAATCTCGCCGCGACTGTTGACTATAAACACAGCTGTGGCGCCACTGGGATTGAGATAGTATTCAAAGCCGCAGTCGTCGCAGCGCTTGCTCTTCTCATTCTGTATTCTAAAATGTCTGCTGCCGCAACTCGGGCAGCAGACAAATTTATCAAGAGGATGCATGTTTTTTAAATTTTGAATTACGAATTTTGAATTATGAATTGTTCTCGCTTCGCTGCGATGAAGAGTTATTGATTTATTAATTGGAGCCACACAGTCCTGACTCATAATAGACTTCGTAGAACGTTGTTTTCCAAATTCGTAATTCATAACTCCCAATTCGTAATTAAATAATTCTTCATCGGCTTCAGCCGACAATTGACTTCATCGAACGTTGTTTCGTAATTCGTAACTCAAAATTCGTAATTCAAACTCTCTCACCAGTTATCGGTACGGAACGGGAACAGCGGCAGTCCGCCCTGATTGCCGAGATTACCTATCTGGAAATTCTTGAAACAGTAGCGCACAGCCACAGGATTCTTCACCTCGGGAGAGCTTACGGCAATACGCTCGTTGCGCGGGTCGTTGCCCTCAGCCCAGAACTTCGTTGCAGTGGCTTTGTGGAACACCTTGTCCTCGCCAGCCACCTCGAAGCCCTCGATGTCACCCCAACGGCTGTAGCCATCGGCAAGATTGTCGAAACTGAGATAAGCGGCACCGTCTTGCACAATCATGTCCTTATAGCGAGGCGACTCACATATCAAAGTCTTTATGCCGTAGGTCTTGTTTAGGGCATGGAAAGCCAGACGCTCACCCACCTTCTGCTTCTGTGCGGGATGTATCTGCTGTGCCTCGTAGGGATAAACCGCATCGTTGGTGCACACAAGCGCACTGTTAGGAATGATGTCAGAGGCACGCACCTGCTGCTCGCGGAGCAATGCGCCGCTGATGCCGTCCAAGCCGTCGCCATAGCAGTAAGGCGCAATCTGCACGAAATAGAACGGCAGCTCACCCTGTTTGAAGTCCCTGCGCCACTGCTCAACAAGCAGCTTCAAGCGCTCGCTGTACAGATTGCCTGGGTCACCCACGTTGGAACAGCCCTGATAATAAAGGATTCCCTTCACGGTGTAATTGAGGATTGGATGGAAAGTGCCGTTGCCCCACAGAAGCGGATAGTGAAAGTCCCATTTGAAGTTCTTGGTCATCTTCACCGAGTCCTTGATTTCCTCTTTAGTGTATTTCTTCAGGTTGTCCTCGTCAAGCCAGCTCTCCACACGTGAGCCGCCCTTGTTAGCCTCGATGAGACCAACGGGAATGTCGAGGGCACGGCTTACCATGCGGGCGAAGAAATAGCCAGTGGCACTAAATTCGCCAACGGTGCCCATGTTGCACTGGCGCCACTCACACTGCGCATCGTCCAACGGACGCATGCTCATGACACTCGGCACCTTTACCGAGCGTACTCCCTTGCTGTTTACTGCATCGAGAACCACTTCGTTCACGTCCTTTACTGGACAATTGCCAAATCCCTTTACAGGCATCTCCATGTTCGACTGTCCGGCACACACCCATACCTCGCCCGACAATACATTGTTGATGGTGGTTGAACCATCGCTGTCAGAAAACGTAATCGACAGCGGAGTGTACGAGGCTGCCGGCGACTTCACCGTGAGCAACCACTTGCCGTCCTTGCCCACCTTGGCTGTGGCAGTCTCGCCGCTCCACGAGGTTCTGACCGTGACGGTCTCGCCAGCCTTGTCCCAGCCCCAAAGCCTCACATCGCTCTGCTGCTGTATCACCATGTTGTCGCCAATGAGGTGAGGCAGTCTCACCTTGGCTTCACTCACACTTGCCGCGAGCATAAGAGCCACGGCGGAAATCAGTTGTTTTTTCATAATTTTTAAACTACAGAATAATTGATAATTGTTATTTTTAAAAGGAGTTATGATTTTAACTCCTACATTATTATATATGTGCTTCCAGCCTTTGTGTTAAGGTCGTAGAGCCATGTGGGCGCTATGCCCTGAGCCTCTTTCGCCTTATCGCCCTTGGCTTTTGATGCCTTCAGTCCCCTACCCTTCATCGGAGCGGTGGTGCGCAGACGGCACACTCCACCATTCTGTGAATGAATCTTCAGACTGCAGATCTTGCCGCCCTTCCAAGCCATGTCGATGGTGAAACCTCCACGAGCTTTCAGACCGCTAATCTCGCCGTCAGTCCAACGTGCAGGCAGCGCAGGCAACAGATAGATGAAACCGTCGTGGCTCTGCATGAGCATCTCGGCTATTCCTGCCGTACAGCCGAAATTACCGTCAATCTGAAACGGCGGGTGAGCGTCAAACAGATTAGGATAGGTGCCTCCGCGCTGCTTCGTAGTGCCATACACAAGGAAGGTGTCGGGCGACAGCGTGAGCTGGTCGGTGATGAGCTTCAGGGCATGGTCGCCGTCAAGCAGACGCGCCCACAGACACACCTTCCATCCCATGCTCCATCCTGTGCTCACGTCGCCACGTGCCACAAGCGATGTGCGGGCAGCGTCAAACAGCTCGGGAGTACGGTAAGGAGAAATCTGATGTGCAGGATATAACGCATAGAGATGCGACACATGGCGGTGATTGTCCTTGGGGTCATCGAGATCCCAGAGCCATTCCTGCAACTGTCCCCATTTGCCCACCTTCAGCGGAGCAATCTGCGGCAGAAGTTCTTTAACCTTTGCCACAAGGGCATTGTCACTGTCGTTGCCGCCCACTATCTTTGAAGCCTCAACCACAGTGTTGAACAGCTCGGTAATAATCTCGTTGTCCATCATCACACCGTAGTTTATCGGTGTACCATAGCCCTTGGGAGTATTCTCAGGACTCTCGCCCGGAGCTATCACCATATAGCCAGTCTTCGGGTCCTTCACCATTATGTCGGCAATAAACTGCGCCGCTCCGAGTATTGTTGGATATACCCTTGCAAGGAAATCCTTGTCGCCAGTGTACAGATAATGCTCCCACAAGTGGCGGCACATCCATGCTCCGCCCACGCTCCACAGTCCTGTGCCCGAACGGTCCACAGGCCATGTGCAGCGCCACAGGTCGGTGTTGTGATGAAGCACCCAGCCGCCTGCGCCGTACATATCCTTCGCCGTACGCGCCCCGCTCACGGTAAGCTCGTCAATCATCTTAAACAACGGCTCGTTAAGCTCGGTGAGGTTGGTCACCTCAGCCGGCCAGTAATTCATCTCGGTGTTGATGTTGGTGGTGTACTTGCTGTCCCACGACGGGAACATCTTGTCACACCATATTCCCTGCAGGTTGCCGGGCTGTGTGCCCGGCTGCGACGAGCAGATGAGCAGATAACGTCCGAACTTGAAATATGTAGACACGAGATAATCGTCCTGGTTCTTTGCAAACTGCTCCACACGCTTATCGGTGGTGAGGTGAGCAAACTTATCCTTGCCCAACGAGAAGCTGACACGGTTCATGTATTTCAGGAACACTTTTTCATGAGCAGCCTTCAGAGCCTCATACCCCTTAGCCTTGGCATTGCTTATGGCGGCACGTGTGAGCGCCACCTCATCGCCGCTTATGTCCTGCCAGCTAACCACGTTTGTGGCAATGCTGACATATACCGTTGCCTCGTCGGCACCATTCACAGCCAACACTCCTCCTGCGCAAGATGTCGTACCGCCCTTTGCGGCAACAGCCAGACGTCCCTGGAATCTTACCTTTCCCTTCACGCCCTCATGGGTGGACGACACACCCGTGAGTGTGACCTCATTGCCATCACTTACAATTATCACGTCGTTATGAGGCGATGTGAGGTTGGCATTGAATGTTATTGCTCCGGGCTTATCGGCTGTTATGTGTACAGCCACCACGTTGTCGCCCTCGCCAAGAGTGGCTATCGTCTCACGGCGGAAATTCACACCATTGGCACGGAATGTCACCACCTGCAATGCAGAATCGAGGCTCAGCGTGCGCTGGAAATTGGTGTAGTTGCCCGTGCCCACCATTGAAATATACAGGTCGCCGAAGGTCTGATAAGGCATTCCACTGTTCTTATTGTCGCCGGCTGGCATTATCTTCTGATTGGCAAGCGCCTCCGCCTCCTTAAACTTTCCTGCGAGCACCAGCTGCTGAGCCTCCTTGTAGCCCTGCTTGGCGTTACGGTTCAGATTATAGTTGGGCTGTCCTGCCCATATTTTCTCCTCGTTAAGCTGTATGCGCTCCACAGCAGGATTGCCAAACACCATGGCACCCAACCGTCCGTTGCCCACGGGCAGAGCCTGTGTCCATGTCATTGCGGGACGGTCGTAACGTAACACATGCTGCGCCTTAGCCTCAACTACAAATACAGTTTGCAGTGCTATTAAACAAGTTGCAAATAATATCTTTCTCATATCAATTAATAATGGTTTGCATTTTTTCTTTTGGTTCTATCGTCACCTTATCCTCATCAAGCATCGAGGCGTCAAGTCCAAACACCTTAATGAAGAAATCATAGACTGCCTTGCGCTTGTTAGGACCGAAATCATGGCGCTCTTTCTCCAGATGCACGTTCATCACCTTGTCCTGCGCACCATAGAAGCCATATATTCTCTGTAAGTAAGGAAACTCCAGCTCAGGCACACTGGCTGTCCAGTCGCCTCCGTCGCTTATCACCATCATAGGTTTCGGGGCGAAGGTTGCGGCAATCTCGGCATTGCATGTGCCTCCAAGAGAAAGCTGTATGGGGTTGCCGCTCTCACAGGGACAACCGCCATCGAAGTGGCTGGCAAGATTCACTGTGGGACATGCCGCGGTGAAACGGTCGTCGATGGCAGCAAGGAGCACCGTGTGTGTACCGCCGCCGCTTCCGCCGTTCACACCTATGCGCTGTGTGTCGATGTCCTTACGGTTGGCAAGCATATAGTCGAGCAGACGAAGCCCAAACGCAGCCTGCATCACGTGGGCACGGCTGGTGTGGTGTGCCTCCGCTCCCACCTCGTTTTCCGACTGTCCCCAGCCATACAGGTCGAAGTCAACGCAGATGGCGCCCATCCTTGCCAGTGTTCCCATGCGCTGCTGCTGGTCCTTGCGGTAGCGTCCGTCGTAGAAGTGTCCGCCGGGACATATTATCAGTGCGTGCTTGCCCTTCTTTGCGGGAGTATATATCGACCCGAACACATGCTGTCCCGGTGTCATCTCCAAAGCAATATTTTGTACTGTGTAACCGTCATACTTGCGTATCTTGCCCAATATCGGCTTTGCATTCTTCACGATGCTGTCCATCAGCTGGTCGATGCCAAGCCGGCTGCGCACCTCATTGCGCAACTGTGTGCGGCGTGCTTCCCACTGTGCCCTGTCATTATAGAGCGAGCTGAGATAATTGAGCATCAGCACTCCATCCTCTGTGTGGCGGCGCGGATATTCGTATGGCTTTATCTTATAGGTGTTGCCGCTCTGCTTCCACCAGTTCCAGTCGAAATGCTTGCAGATATTGTCAAGCGTCGCCTCAATCGAATAAGGGCGTATGCGGAAGTCGGCGTATGTGAGTTTCACCCCGGCAGTGTCAACATTATATTTGAATTTCACGCCAAACTGCTTCTGCACGTCTGCCATCACATCGCTGATGCTGCGTGTGTACTGTGTCTCGTAGGTCTGCGCCCCCGTTGTTGCCCAACAGCCAAATAGAGACATAACTGCAATAAAGATTTGTTTTTTCATTTGTTTTTATTTCCGAATATTATAGATTAGTTCATTTAATTTGCTTGCAAAGTTACGAAAAAGCGGGCAAAACCCAAAATATTTTCACTTTTTATTTTGTTATTCACCCAAATTGCACTACTTTTGTATATTATTTGCTGAATACAGCCACATTAAGGATAAAAAGACAACAATGAAACAAAGTATCAAGATAATGAGACCAGACAATACAGCCACAGTGAAATATAATATAGCCACACTCGTAAACGGACTGCGGGTGATACACCTGCCGTCGGCATCGCCGGTGGTGTTCTGCGGCTACAGCATAGGAGCAGGTACACGCCACGAGCATAACGGCGAGGAGGGACTGGCACACTTTTGCGAACACGCCACATTCAAAGGCACAGTGCGCCGCTCATCGGTGCAGATCATCAATGCCCTTGAGCGTTTGGGCGGCGACCTGAACGCCTACACAAACAAAGAGGAGACAGTGTATTACGCTGCCATCACCCGCGAGCATATCGCCAACGCCGTCGACGTGCTTACCGACATAGTGTTCAACAGCACATATCCTGACACCGAGCTGAAAAAGGAGATTGAGGTGGTGTGCGACGAGATTGAAAGCTATAACGACTCACCCGCAGAGCTTATCTACGATGAGTTCGAGAATATGGTGTTTGCAGGACATCCCTTAGGCCACAGCATCCTCGGCACTGCCGAGCAGCTTCATTCCTACAGCCATAAACATGTGGCAGACTTTGCACGGCGTATGTATATCCCCAGCCACATGGTGTTTTTTGCCTACGGCGACGTGGAGTTTGCCAAACTGCTGCGCCAATTAGAAAAGTGTTCAGTGTTGAGTGTTCAGTGTTCAATTGCTGCGCCATCATTAACTGATAATCCATCGCTCAGCACTGAACACGACTCAAGCACTCAACACTCAACACTCAACACTGAACACTACGTAGTCAAGTCCATTGACAGTCACCAGGCTCATGTGATGATTGGCAGCCGCTCATACAGTCTGCACGATGAGCGCCGTCTGGCTCTGTGTCTGCTCAACAACATTCTCGGAGGTCCCGGCATGAACAGCCGTCTGAACCTTGCCCTGCGTGAACGCTGCGGACTGGTTTACACCGTGGAGAGTTCGGCAGTGAGCTACACCGACACTGGAGTATGGAGCATATATTTCGGCTGCGACCCTAAAGATGTAAAACGCTGCATGAGGATTGTGCGACGCGAACTTGACAAGATGATGCGGCGGCCGCTCAGCAATACACAGCTCGCCAACGCCAAATGGCAGATAAAGGGTCAGATGGCTATTGCCTGCGACAACCGCGAAAGTTTCGCCCTCGACTTCGGCAAGAACTTCCTGCACTTCGGCTGCGGAAAAGACCAGGCGGAACTAAACCGCAAAATAGATGCGCTCACTGCCGAACAACTGCAAGCCATAGCCTGTGACTTGTTCAGCAGCGACAAGCTCTATACATTAATATATAAGTAAAGATCAACCCGCGGCATTATTCCTTACCGTGAGCGACAGCAGGCAGCTGCCCACACCGTTGCCCACCACCATAGTAGCCACGCGGAGACAGAGGTCAGCGGAGACCGGCGTATGCGCCATCGCAAAATAGCCAACGTTTGCCACACAGTGCTCAAACCCGCAGAGGATGAAGAACATGATTGGCATGATGACAATAAGAGGATGGCTGTTTTTCTTGTAGTTATCCACTGCAAGATACATCATGGCACCGCAACCTATTGACAGAAGGAAGATGGAAAAATAGTTGTCGGCAAGCTTGGTCTCGACAATAGAGTAAACCTTTGAAATGTCAAGACGAGTGAGCGATGCCAGCCAGCAGGTGACGCCGATGCCCACGGCATTGATGAGGAACATGGGTATCAGCATGGGCGCTGTCTTACGTGAGATATATCCCACTTTTCCCGTGTACAGGTTATGCTGCTGAAGTATAACCGACAGCAGTCCGAGCGAGAAAAGGAAAGCTCCGATAAACTTGTTGTCACACACTACATTAACCAAACAGCCGAGCCCAATCATGAATCCGGCTAAAAGTGCTTTTACAATAAATTGCCTGTCCATTTATATAAGTTGTTTTGCTATTTTCCTTCAGTATATCTTTCAGCAACGACGTCTGCCCTCTCCAAAACCTTCTCTACACGCTCCACAATACTCTCAGGAGCGATGTTGTTCATGCAAGCATAGTCGCCACGGTAACACGGCTTCTGTCCAAACACACTGCACGGACGGCACGGCAGGTCAAGCTGCACGGCATTGTCGGCACTCTGTCCGTAACCCATAAAGCCTGCATAAGGATGGGTCGCTCCCCACACGCTCACCACAGGCACATCCACAAGCGATGCTAAGTGCATATTGGCACTGTCCATGCTCACCATTACATCAAGAAAAGACATTATCACAAGCTCATGGCGCATCGACTCCGCCTGCTGATACACAGCCACACACTGCGGATATTGCCTGCACCACTGAGCAAAATATTTACTCTCGTCAGCCCCTCTGCCAAAGAGGAACAGGCGGCACTGCGGATACTGTTTTATCAGCGACTCAATCACCTGTGCCATGAGCCGCGGAGGATATACCTTACCCTGATGAGCAGCAAACGGAGCAATACCTATCCACTGCTCGCCGTCACGCTTAGGAGCAACCGAAGCTGGCAATTCACTTATGCTGCCTCCTTCTGGAAAAATGCTCTTAAAGCATAGCGTCACAGGATAGCCCAGCCTTGCAAACACATCGGCATAATTCTTGAACGATGTGGGCTGCTGCTCCATCCGTTTGTTGCCTGTACTCGTAAGACGCTGCTTGCCCTTGCGGTGCTTGTCGATATGCGCCACTTTATAACGGTCAAGGCTGAAACGCATACGCAGGAACTGTGAGCGCAGCACCCCATGGAGATCGGCTACGGCGGTGAACTGTTTTGCCACCAATCGGCGATAAAGAGCATTCAGCCCTTTAATGCCCCTATATTCTTTCTTCACGTCGGCAGCCATAAACGACACGTTTGGAGCCAGCGACTCGAAAAAGGTACGCGCAAACGGACTGCTCAACACCGTAATGCGCAAATCGGGATATGCAGTAGCCAACGAATAGACCACAGGCACCATCATTGCCACATCGCCCATTGCCGAAAAACGCATTATCAGTATATGTTCGTGCTTCACTTGTCTACTCGTCAACTTTATTTCTTATATAGCACCGGATTAGTTGACGGATCGTTATACATCTTCATCTGACGGTACACCTTCATATACTTCCTGCCCTGCTCGATGTCTTCAAGCAGTTGGTCGATGGCTGTAGACAAATCCACCTGCTGTTCCAACAGCACAGCCAGTTTGGCGGCACACTTGTTGCGGTGCTCCTCCGATGCCTCAGTACGGTCAGCCTGCTCCTTCATGTGATAAATCTTAAGGGCAAGTATGCTCAGGCGGTCAACCGCCCACGCAGGGCTCTCGGTGTTGAGACGCGCCTCAGGCTGCACCTTCACATTTGAATAAACATTGCGGAAGTGACTGTCGATATTCTCCACAAGGTCCGTACGGTCCTGATTGCTGCTGTCGATGCGGCGCTTCAGCTGCAAGGCAGCAAGCGGGTCGATGGCAGGGTCGCGGATAATATCCTCAAGATGCCACTGCACGGTGTCAATCCAGCACTTGGTGTAGAGCTGATGCTCTATACTGTCACGCTTGTAAGGATTGTTTATTGGCGTGTCAATATTGTCGGTGAGATGATAATCGGCTATCGCCTGATTGAAAATCTCATTGGCTCGTTTTGTAAATGTCATAATTTGTTTGTTTTATATTTTGCAAAAGTAGACATTTTTTTCGGATTGTGCAACAAAAAAGAAGAAAAAATGCCGATTGGCGGGTATTATCGCACTGTTTTTGAATTATTTTTTGTAATTTTGCCCTTTGAAATGAAAATAGTTGTTGACGATAAAATACCTTATATCCGCGAGGCGCTTGCAAGTCTCGGCGCTGAGACGGTATATAAAAAAGGCAGCGACATTTGCCGCGACGACGTGGTGGATGCCGACGCCCTGATAGTGCGCACCCGCACCATCTGCAACCGTGAGCTGCTCGAAGGCACCTCCGTGCGCTTCATTGCCACAGCCACAATCGGTTATGACCATATTGACCAGGACTATCTGCGCAAGGCGGGCATACACTGGGTGAGCTGTCCCGGCTGCAACTCCGCCTCGGTGGCACAGTATGTGGAGTGCAGCCTGCTGTCGCTGCAGCGCGACATGGGCTTGTCCCTAAAAAGCCTTACCTTGGGCATTGTGGGATGCGGCAATGTGGGCAGCAAGGTCAGGGACATGGCTATTAGTCACGGCATGACTGTGCTGGTGAACGACCCTCTTATCAGCAGTGCCGACCATGTGACACATAACGGCAAAATAGACTATGTGACGCTGAGCGAGATAGAGCGCCGCGCCGACATCATCACCTTCCACGTCCCGATGGAGCGCAACGGCAAATACGCCACATGGCACCTTGCCGACGAGGCTTTCTTCAACAGACTGGAGCACCGCCCCGTGATAATCAACAGCAGCCGCGGCGCGGTGGTCGACAACAAGGCACTGCTCAAGGCTCTTGAAAGCGGACAAGTGCGTCAGGCTGTCATCGACACATGGGAGAATGAACCTGCCATAGACCCTGTATTATTAAATAAGGTATATATAGGCACTCCCCACATTGCGGGATATTCTGCTGACGGCAAGGTCAATGCCGACAACATGGTGATAGATGCGCTGTGTGGATTTTTTGGTCTGGAGCGTCCGGCTGCCATTGCTCCGCCACCGCTGCCAGCCGGTTTTGTATATACCGGCGACCCGCTCCAACTTTACAACCCCGTGGCTGACAGCGACAGGCTGAGACAAAACATAGAAAAATTTGAAGATTTGCGTGGAAATTACCCTTTAAGACGTGAATTTTATGCACAATGATAGTACAAATGTGCAAAAAACGGTCGATTTTTTCAAAAAAATTTGCACAAGTCATATTTTTTTAGTTATTTTGCACCCGAATTTGGTTAGAAAATAATATTATTAACATTTTAAATTAAAAAATCATGTCAGAAATTGAAAGCAAAGTAAAGGACATTATCGTAGACAAACTCGGTGTTGATGAGGCAGAAGTAAAGCCAGAGGCAAGCTTCACAAACGACCTCGGTGCTGATTCACTCGATACAGTAGAGCTCATCATGGAGTTCGAGAAGGAGTTCGGCGTTTCTATCCCAGACGATCAGGCTGAGAAAATCGGCACTGTAGGTGACGCTATCTCTTACATCGAGAACTACGGAAAATAATCCGATTACCTTTATTATAGGTTGTTGGCCTGTGTTTATCATGTCGCACCGCAGCAATGTCATTGCTACGTGTGCCAAACACAAACCAACAACTTTTTTTAAATAAAAACAAACAGTGGGAACTTGTTGCCCACTTCAAATCAATCACATAATGGAACTGAAAAGAGTAGTTGTAACGGGCATGGGCGCAGTGACACCACTTGGACACAGCGCTGAGGAGACCTGGAACAACCTTGTAAACGGTGTAAGCGGTATCGACACCATCACACTGTTTGACACAACAAACTTCAAGACTAAGATTGCCGCTGAGGTGAAAAACCTCAACGTCACCGACTATCTTGACCGTAAAGAGGCTCGCAAGATGGACCGCTACACCCAGCTGGCTCTTATCGCAGCACAGCAGGCTGTTGAGGACAGCGCTCTTGACCTTGAGACTGTAGACAAGACCCGCGTCGGTGTTGTCACGGGTGTAGGCATCGGCGGCATCAAGACCTTCGAGAACGAGGTGATGTACTACGGCAAGAACGAGGAAAAGGGACCTAAGTTCAATCCTTTCTTCATACCGATGATGATTGCCGACATCGCTTCTGGCCATATCAGCATCAAGTATGGTTTCCACGGTCCTAACTATACCACCACCAGCGCCTGCGCATCGTCGAGCAACGCCCTTGCCGATGCATTCAACCTTATCCGCCTGGGCAAGGCAGACGTAATGGTGACAGGCGGTGCCGAGGCTGCTGTATGCGCAACGGGTGTGGGCGGCTTCAACGCCATGCACGCACTGTCAACACGCAATGACAGCCCTGCCACAGCCAGCCGCCCGTTCAGCGCAAGCCGCGACGGATTCATCATGGCAGAGGGTGCGGGTGTGCTCATCCTTGAGGAACTGGAGCACGCCAAGGCTCGCGGAGCAAAGATCTATGCTGAGATGGTTGGCGCAGGCATGAGTGCCGATGCCCACCACATCACAGCCAGCCACCCGGAGGGCCTGGGCGCAAAGCTCGTGATGGAGAATGCGCTTGAGGATGCCGGCTTGAAGCCAGAGGACATCGACTACATCAATGTTCACGGCACATCAACCCACGTTGGCGACATCTCTGAGGCAAAGGCTATCAAGCAGGTGTTTGGCGACGCTGCCTTCAAGCTCAACATCAGCTCTACCAAGTCTATGACTGGCCACATGCTCGGCGCTGCCGGTGCAGTGGAGGCAATGGCTACCATACTGGCTGTAAAGAACGACATCGTTCCTCCTACCATCAACCACGAGGACGGCGACGAGGATCCGGAAATAGACTACAACTTGAATTTCACATTCAACAAAGCACAGAAGCGTGAGGTACGCGCTGCCATCAGCAACACCTTCGGCTTTGGCGGTCACAATGCTTGTGTAGTATTCAAGAAGTATGCTGAATAAAAGTAACATCATAGACAAGATAAGGCTCCCTTTCCGAAAGGAAAAGGAGCTTTTTTCCGCTCTTTACAGAGTTACGGGGCTATATCCGCGCAACATCAAATACTACAAGACCGCGCTGATGCACAAGAGCATGCGCAGCCGCAACGAGAAAGGCAAGCCCGTGAACAACGAGCGTCTGGAATTTCTCGGCGACGCAGTGCTCGATGCCGTCGTGGGCGACATTGTGTTTCAGCATTTCCCCGGCAAGCGCGAAGGGTTTCTCACCAACACCCGCAGCAAGCTCGTGGCACGCGAGACGCTCGGCAAGCTGGCATGCGAGATGGGCATCGACCAGCTGGTGATGATGGCAGGCGACGTGAAGCCCCACCACAACAACTTTGTAAACGGCAATGCCTTCGAGGCGCTTGTGGGCGCCATCTATCTCGACCGCGGCTACAATGCCTGCATGAAGTTCATGCAGAAACGCATATTGCAGCACCTCATCAATATTGACAAGGTGGCATACAAGGAGGTGAACTTCAAGTCGAAGCTGCTGGAATGGTGTCAGAAAAACCGGGTGAACATGGAGTTCACGCTGCTGCGCCAGACCACAGAGGGCAGCAACAGCCCCGTATTCGAGTGTCAGGCAGTGATTGAGGGAGTGAAGGGTGCCATAGGTAAGGGCTATACAAAAAAGGAAAGTCAGCAGCTGGCTGCAAAGGAGACACTGCGCCGCCTTCGCCGCGAGCCGCAATTCATCGACGAGGTGTTTGCCGCAAAGGGCAACCGTACAAAGATGGAGGAATCACCCGTATCTGTGGCTCCCGACCCCGAGGAGTCAAAAACCGACTTCATAATCCCCAGCAAGACCGAGGATGCAAAAACAGAGATTAAATCAACCTGGACCAAGACATTAAAAGACAATGGCACAAAAGCTCCCCAAGCCCATAAGAGCAAGAAAAGCTCAATAGAGGATGAAGTGTTTGATAAGGATTTTGACTTGAGCGACATCACAGCAATGCCTAAGGAGGAGAGCCGTGAGGATATCATAGCCGCAGCTGAGGCAAAGGCTTTTTCTGAAGCAGGATAAGGCTCATCATCAATCTGAAACACATGCGGTATAGTGCCGTTTTATAATCTGCGCCTGAAATTTGTAATAATATGAATTTCAGGCGCAGAATTCTACTGACTATATTTGCTTAACACATTTAATTTCTGTTTACAGAAAACAGCCGGGATTACCGCAATCCACGGTTGCGGAGCGTAACATCAAGAATCTTAATGTACTTGTCAAGCTGTGACTGCGTGAGGATGTACGACATGTTGGTGAGATTCTGCTCCACGGCATAGTCAACCATAGCACGGCGCTCGTCCTTGTCGGCATTTGCGGCAATAAGCATCTCGGTATTGAATATTGTGTTTATGTCTGCCACACTTTCCTTTTGGTCTCTGTTTAAATCAAGTGCCTGCGCCAAGGCATCAATCTTTATATCCATTCCGTATGCCGCCACGTTGTTGGTGTTCTTCGTTTCTTCTGTGTCGGCGTGACATCCCGTTGACAAAATGCACATTGCCATAACAATAAAAATAATCTTCTTCATAACTGTTTCCCTTTCTCTCAATTTTTTTCTTTCTTAAACTCTTTTATCATCCTTGCATCCACATAAATGTTATCCTGAGTGGTGCATCTGTTTTTACTGTCTTTCTTGGGTGCAAAGTTATGATGTTTTTTCGTTATTAACAAGAAAAAAGCCATATGTGTGCGAACACATGGTCTTTTATTGACTTCTATCAAATATTTTGGGAAAACCTGATTTAGGTTAAAATGGCACCTAAATCAGGTGTATTCTTCACCATTTTCCTTCCAACATCGCCAATGCCCGGTTCTCGGCAGCCTCCATTATCTCGCGCTCGCCGGGACCTTTGTCGTTGATTCCGCAAAGATGGAGAATGCCATGGATAATCACCCGGTGAAGCTCCTCGTCGTATGCCTTGCCAAACTGTTCGGCATTGGTGCGCACAGTGTCGAGACTTATCACAAGGTCGCCGTTGATGGTATCGTCCTCATCATAATCGAAAGTGATGATGTCGGTATAGTAGTCGTGACCTAAGTACTCGCGGTTTACCTCCAGAATCTTCTCGTCGTCAACAAAAAGATAGCCTACCTCGCCTACTTTTCTGCCGTATGTCGCAGCCACAGCCTTTATCCATGCCGTGGTGTCGCGCTTCTTTATCTTGGGCATTCTCACGCCCTCTGCATTATATGTAATCATTGCTGTAAATCTTTTATTTCTTAGGAATAAATTCCGCTACATCCCTGCTAAAGTGCATCAGCTCGCGCACCATACTGCTCGACACATGCTGAAGTTGCGGCTCACTGAAGAGCAGCACGGTGTCAATGCCTGTAAGACGGCGGTTAATGTCAGCCTGCTCACGCTCGTACTCGAAGTCCTTCATGCTCCTCACACCTTTTATTATATATTGGGCGTCCTCGCGACGGGCAAAGTCAACGGTAAGGTCGCTGTATGCCCTGACCTCCACCTTTGGCTCGTCGGCATAAAGACTGGCAATGGCTGTCGTGCGCACTTCTGACGAGAACATATATTTCTTGCTCTCGTTCACACCCACGCCTATCACAACCCTGTCGAACATTGGCAGTGCACGGCGCAGGATGTTGTCATGCCCTATGGTGTATGGGTCGAAACTTCCCACGAATATCGCTGTTGTCATATTGTTTTTATTATAATTAGCATAATTTTTATAAGTCATATAAATCTTATATATCTTATAATTAAATTATCGCTTTCTACCCTCAATCAAATAAATCCTGCTGCATGATGTTGCCGCCGTATGGATTGCGGTTGTAATGCTTGTAAGCCAGCTCGGTGACCATTCTTCCGCGGGGCGTGCGCTTCAGGAATCCCTCCATGATGAGGAACGGCTCGTAGACCTCCTCCACTGTGCCGCTGTCTTCGCCAATGGCTGTGGCAATGGTGCTTATGCCCACTGGACCGCCCTTAAACTTATCGATGATGGTGAGCAGTATCTTGTTGTCAATCTCGTCCAGTCCGTATCTGTCGATATTGAGTGCAGCCAAGGCAATGTTGGTAATCCTCATGTCAATGCCGCCGTTGCCCTTCACCTGGGCGAAGTCCCTGACACGCCGGAGTAGCGCGTTTGCAATACGTGGCGTTCCACGGCTGCGCCCCGCTATCTCAAGGGCAGCATCCTCGGTGATAGGCACTCCCATGAGCTTTGCCGAACGCTCCACGATGCGCTGCAGGGTCTCTGAATCGTAATACTCCAAGTGCATGTTGATGCCGAAGCGAGCACGCAACGGAGCCGTGAGCAGACCGCTGCGGGTAGTGGCTGCCACAAGCGTGAAGGGATTGAGGTCTATCTGAATGCTGCGCGCCGACGGACCTTTATCTATCATTATGTCAATGCGGTAGTCCTCCATCGCCGAATAGAGGTATTCCTCCACTATGGGCGACAGACGGTGAATCTCATCGATAAACAGCACGTCATTCTTCTCCAGTGATGTAAGTATACCGGCAAGGTCGCCAGGTTTGTCGAGCACCGGACCACTCGTCACCTTAAACCCTACTCCAAGTTCATTGGCAATGATATTGCTCAGAGTGGTCTTACCCAGTCCCGGAGGACCGTGCAACAGGGTGTGGTCAAGCGGTTCACCACGGTATTTTGCAGCCTCCACAAAAATTTCAAGATTGCTCACCACCTTCTCCTGTCCGCTGAAATCGCCGAAACGGAGAGGGCGCAAGGCATTCTCAAAATCCTTCTCGCTGCCCGTGCCATATTGTTCCTGTCTTATGTCAAAATCGTCTTGCATTTGCTTATTTTCTGTTTCTCGTGCAAATTTAGACATTTTTTTCGATATATCAATCATTAAACGTACCTTTTTCTTTGCAATTCGCTTTTTTTGTATTACCTTTGCCAATAATTTTATGTATGTATGCAGTTTTTATGAGCAAAACCGTTTGTTATATTGTGTCTGTTTTTGTGAGGCTGTTGTCCATTTTGTCATCGTTGGTGCTGACGATGAAGACGAGACTGCTGTTTTTATTGCGCATATATGTGATGATGCTGGCACTGTTCTGCCTGCAAAAGCCGCTGTTTATGTGGATTGACTGCCCCGACGACATACATATTGGCATAACTGACATATTTAGCGTAATGCTCCATGGCATGACGCTTGATGTGCCGATGACGGGCTATCTCATTGTTTTCCCGTTTTTCCTGATAATGGCAACGGCGTGTATTGGCAAGAAACTTAAAATCCGCCGCATCCTCACACCTTATTATATTATAGTGGCAATATTGGTGAGTGCTGCATTCATTGCCGACCTCGCCCTTTATCCTTTCTGGCAGTTCAAGCTCGATGCCACAATATTTTTTTATCTCAACTCGCCCCAACAGGCTTTTGCCAGTGTCTCCACAGCGTTCATAGCATGGCGCGTGCTGGCATTTGCGGTTTATGCTTTAGTGATTGCGTGGCTGCTGATAAGGATGACACCTAAAAAGTTGCAGCCGTTGTCTTCCACACGCTGCATTGTAGAGATGTATGTTGCAATGCTTCTGCTTGCCGCACCGCTGGCAATAAGCATTCGCGGAGGGCTTGGCGAAAGCACTGCCAACATAGGCAAGGCATTCTTCTCCGACAAGGAATTTCTGAACCATTCGGCTGTGAACCCATGCTTCAGTATGCTTTATTCTTTGGGGAAAGCCGAGAGTTATGCCGATGAATTCGACTATTTTGATGAAGATAGGCGCAAAAAACTGTTCTCGGGCTTATATGTGGCTACACCATCCGATACGGTACAGCTGCTCAACACCACGCGCCCCAACATCATACTTATAATAATGGAAGGCTTTGGCGGACAGTTTACCGACATCGTGGGGACACGCAAGGATATAACACCCAACTACAACAGGCTTGCCCGTGAGGGGGTGATATTCACCAATTGTTACAGCAACAGTTTCCGCACCGACCGCGGTATGGTGTCGACACTGAGCGGCTATCACAGTTTCCCTACACAGTCGGTAATGAAACTGCCGGTGAAAAGCCGTACGTTGCCATGTATAGCACAATCACTTAATGAACAAGGGTACAAAAGCAGCTTTCTATATGGTGGCGATATAAACTTCACTAACATGCAGGGGTATCTGCGCACTGGCGGCTATTCCACCATTGTGAGCGAGGCGGACTTCTCTGCGGCAGAACGCAATGAGACAAAATGGGGCGTAAACGACCACATAACATTCAATTATCTCTATGATATGGCAAGCCGCCAGCACAGCAGTCCATGGCACATAGGCTTTCTAACCCTCAGCAGCCACGAACCTTGGAAAGTGCCTTATAACCGCCTGAAGGAAGAAGTGCCCAATGCCTTTGCCTTTACCGATGACTGTCTCGGGCGCTTTGTAGAGCGTATGCGCAAGTCGCCTATGTGGGACAATTTGCTAATTGTGTGCATTCCCGACCACGGAGTGCGTTTCTACGACGGCATGACTCACGAGCAGCACCATCATAACACCATGCTGTGGATTGGAGGCGCCGTAAAGGGACACAAGGAGGTCAACACGCTGATGAGCCAGAGCGACATGGCGGCAACATTGTTGGGACAATTACGCATTCCTCATGGCAAATACACTTTTAGCCACGATGTTTTAAGCAATGAATACAGCAAATATCCGTTTGCCTTCTTCACTTTCAAAGAAGGAATCGGACTGCGCGACAGCACTGGCTTTACCGTCTACGATGTGATTGGCAATAAGGTGATTGAGAACACCGGCAACGGTCAGACTCTCCGCACCGACAAGGCAAAGGCTATACTCCAAAGCATATATGATGATTTGGGTGCCCGATGAATACCCCAATCTGCCAAACAAATAACAAAAATGCTTATAAGTTAAGGTAATGGTTAAAAATGAAACCAAATATAATATGTTAAAAATTAAATTTTCCTCTACTAAAATTCATTTTAACCCTACATCCCTACACCATGCGGCATTATACGCTAAGTATAAGCCACTTACGGGGTGTACCCTTTCTCTTAACCCTACACCAACCCTACACAAGGGTACACCGCCCAACATACTGTCATCTTGCATGTTACGTCAAAAGGTGTAGGGATGTAGCCTTATTTTAAGTTTTCATCAAAAGAAAATCAATCTCATTAACTGACATTAAGTTAAAAATCTAACACTTTAACATTATTCTGTCATTTTTCACCACATATAATTACATATTTACAATTTTCTGATGCACGTTTTCCGCGCTGAACGTGCGTTTCAGCGCGCTATTCTCCACGTTTAGAAATCTAAATTCAACGTTTAGGAATCTGTATTCAACGTTTAGAAAATTATTTTCAGCAGAAAGTTCCGTTAAAACACGGTGTTTTCAGGGTGTAGCGTTACCGTCATATTTTTCAAAGAGTGCATGTTCTTTCCGTATCAGAAATTTTAGTTGTCCTCGCGGATAGCCACGAAGTTCATCATGCCGTAGGGTATGCGGCGAAGCTGCTGTCTGACTGTTATATCTTCCATAATCTACCTCTCATTTGGTCTGTCATGGCAAAGGTACATCTTTTTTCCCATATTACCAAAGAAATACAGAAAAAATTTGAGCTGAGCGCGGGAGTGGAATTCTAAATTCTTACAATCCAAAACTCTGCTTTGCCTGCCACAATGTGTTCTCGCCCACGGTATAGGCATAACAGGCGGCAGGCATGAAGTAGAGTTTTCCAAAACCCATCTCCTTCACGCCGCTTTGGTCTACGGAGGTGACTATGGCATTCTGCAGCCCGTTCCTCTGCATGAAATATTTCAGGGAGGAAAGCTGCTGGGGATTCTCAAAGAAACGGTTTGTCCATTTTATCTCCACTGCCCAGCACGGTTTCTGCATGGCATCGTTGATGCCGACCAAATCCACCTCGCCCTCCACGCGGCCTATCTTCCAGTTTGCAAATGCTATACGGCTTCTACGGGGCAGCCATTGCGAAAAGACAGCCGTTTCAACCATGTCGCCGATATTCTCGTCCATTGCCTTCAACGGTTCAAAAAGCGCGCAACGCAAGGAGGGATTGGTAAGATAAATCTTAAAGGTGGTCTGACGCTGAAACCTTCGGGCTGTGTCATCAGTTCGGGTAATGACCTTTATCAAAAACGCTGCCTCCAGATATTGCACATACTTGCGGATAACGTCTTTCTTCACCCCCGACTCCTTTGACATGCTCTCGTATGAGAACAGCATTCCGCTGTGATATGCTATCATAGTGAACAGCGAGTTCAGTTCCTGCACATCCGAAATGCCATAAAGGCTCGGCAAGTCACGCAACAACACCTTATCCACAATGTCGTGACGGACAAACTGCCCGGGGTCTTCCTGCACACGTTCCGACAATGCCACCTCAGGATAACCTCCATAGTTGATATACTCAAGAAAGAGCGTGTTAAGCTTGCCGATGTCTATCGTGTCATACACCTCACTCTCAATGCCCGCCCATTGTATCTTTGTAGGGCGCATCAGCGACTGATATGATTTCAGATGGATATACTCAAAGAACAGCAGCGGAGGCAGACTGAAATCGGTAAACCTGCCGGCACCGCTCTCGATGCTCTTCTTCTGAAGTTCTGCCGCCGCCGAGCCGGAAACCACAAACTTCACATTGAGATAGGTGTCAACCAGCGACTTGAGGTTTACCTCCCAGTCTTTCAGATATTGCACCTCATCAAAGAACACAAAGAACTGCTCCCTGCTGTCTGTCTTACCCAAAGCCTGCTTTGCCAGCTGCAGAAGTTGCTCTAAATATATGTTATTATAAATAGGTGTTTCCACTGACACATATATTATGTTTTGCGGAGATACTCCCTCATCTATCAACCGCTGTATGGAATGAAACAGCATGACGGTCTTTCCCACCCTTCGCGGTCCCATCAGCAGGATGGCACGACGCACCTCCAAATCCCTCACCAAAGGATAGAAGATGTCAAGATAAAGACGCGGACACATATTCTTGTAGTAATCAGGAATGCAACCTTCCGTCCACCAAGGATTGTCTATCCTCAGCCTTCCCAAGATTTGTTTTTCCAATAATGCCGTATATTCCATAACACTGAATTTTGTAATTTAACGCCACAAAATTAGGCATTATTTTCTTAACCTGCAAGAAAAGCGCATATTAAGCATAAAAATTTAGGCTTATTTTGCACTTTCAGCCATTTTTAGCCCTATTTTCATGGTTTTAATCATAAAAACATATAGAAAGCAGGTGCCGATTTTCTTAATCTGCATCTATAACAATCTATTTATCATTTACTTATATCCTATTTGCAGATTAAGCCTAAAATTTCAGGCTTAATCTGCATAACAAAAAAGATTCATTCCCCCATTGCCTGCGGAGCATTCTCATCCAACGGCACTTTGCCGCTTAACACACCCCCCAACAAAAGAAAGAGGCAGCACAGGGAAAATGACGTCACGCAAATATTGCCTACACTTACCAGCGGCGATATGATGCCTCCGGCTATATAACCTATTCCTCCCACTACTGCCGATGCTGCGCCTGCACAATTTCGCCCGAGATTCATCGCTACGGTTGTGGAGCCTGTCAGCACAAGACCGATGGCAAACAGCATGGATATAGTTGATATTTCATACAGCAGGAAACCGCCGCATCCTGTAAGCGATATGATTACGGCGACGAAAGCGACAGCCGCGCCCAACCGTGTTCCTGTTTTGGTTGCCCGTGACATCGTTTTAAATTTCAATGTCAATGCCGACCCCGTTGCCAATCCTATGGCGTTAACCGCAAAGACCAGCGAGAACTGTAATTCTGAAAAGCCATAAACTTTTTGCACGATGAATGGCGTGGATGAGATATAAGCGAACAAAGCCGCCATAGACAGAGCATAGACAAAACTGTATACTCCGAAACCTTTTACCGTCAACACCGTGGCGTATCCCCTTAGCGAAGCGGTAAGACTGCCCTTGAAACGGTTGGCTTTCGCGAGACTTTCTTTCAATACGAGACTCATAACGGTGAGGATAATTCCCAATACCAACAGTACAACGAATATCCCCTGCCATCCCCAGGCGTGAGCCACGCCTCCGCCAGCTACAGGGGCAGCAACCGGGGCTATATTGTTGATAGCGCTGAGTATCGCTATCAACTTTGCCAGCTCCCGTCCCGAATAGATGTCCACGGCTATGGAACGTGACAGGACGATGCCGCCTGCTCCGCCTATGCCCTGCAGAAACCGGGCAGCGATAAAGACGCTTATCGTGGTGGACAGGCAACATAGTAGTGATGCTCCTACAAAGATAAGCAATGTAAATACCAATACTGGCCGCCGTCCGTATTTGTCGCTGGCAGGACCGAACAGCAGTTGCCCCACCGCAAGTCCTACCATGCAGAACGTCAGTCCGAGCTGTATTACAGATGTCTCACAATGGAAAACCTCCGTCATTTCAGGCAATGCCGGAAGATACATGTCAATGACAAACGGTCCGAATGCGGAGAGCAGACCGAGAAATACAATCAGATACAAAAAGTATGTCTTACTGGGTTTAAGCATAATGTTCTGTCATTATTTTATTTGTGCCCTGATTCTGCTCAACGACTGCGGTGCAAGCTGCAGGTACGATGCAAGTTTGTTTAACGGAATATGCTGCAGCAATTCTGGATGGCGTTTCAATATGGAGAGATACCTCTCCAGACCACCGTCGCATTCAAGCAAGCTGATTGTGTTTTCCTCATAATCGGCAGCATGACCTTCCAGTATCTTGCGGAAAACATTTGCATACAAATGTGACTCGTCACACATCGTTGCCAGTTTCTCCTTACTGACAACCAGCGCGGATACCTGAGTCATTGCCTCTATCCCGATGGGCGACACCTCACGCCTGCAATAACACCATACATCAAACACTATATCCCCCGGATATGCGAACCAAAGCGAAATGTCACTTTCTTCGGTTGGCATATATGCGCGAAGCATCCCTTCGCGAAGCACATATACGTTGTCATTGAACCTTCTCGGAACGACAATGTTGTCTTTCTTCTCGCATTCAAACTCCGAAAAGTTGGAAAGGAACTGTTCACATTCCTCCTTTTCTATTTTATAATGCTGCGAAAATATGTCTATTAACTCTTTCATGCTGCAAAGTTACGAAAAAACGGGGACACAGGCACTTCACATTTGTTAAGAAATTCATTTATAAGGTTTTCCATCAGCATAACATTAATATCTTTTAACAAACTGATATAACCTTGGCAGCACTTCAAACATTGCACGCCTGAAGGCATCGCTCATTGACAAGGAGTTAGTGGAAATGGTTGGCAGAAAAATCTATGTGACAGATCCTGTATTTTCATTATGGTTTGAAAGATTTATCAGATAAAAATGCAGTGTCGCCGCTCACGCGGTGGCACTGCCTCTAAAACAATCTAATTACCTAAACTAACCTATTCCAGTTATATAATTTATAAGTTTATTTCAGCTTATTGTATTCCTCATCGCTCACAGGCTCAAGCCACTCGTTTGAGACCTTTTCACCAGGCACGGAGAACGCCAGATGCGCAAACCAGCTGTCGGCAGCGGCACCGTGCCAGTGCTTCACGTTGGCAGGAATGTTTACAACATCGCCGGGCCGCATCTCAACGGCGGGCTTACCCTCCTCCTGATACCATCCACGGCCGGCAACGCACACAAGGGTCTGACCGCCGCCCTTTGTAGCATGATGAATGTGCCAGTTGTTGCGGCAACGGGGCTCGAACGTAACGTTTGAGAACATCACCTGCTCAGTAGAGATAGGAGCGATATAGCTGTTGCCGATGAAGTATTTGGCGTATGCGGTGTTTGGCTCGCCAATGGGGAATATCATTTCGTTCTGGAAAGCAGCCTTGGCATCGTCGGCTGCGGTGGCGTCGGTCCACACTTCCTTTGCCAGACGGAACGCTCCCCACGCATTGGGCCAACCGGCATAGAAGGCGATATGGGTAAGCATTTCTGAAATCTCAGTGCGGGTCACTCCGTTCTTCTTTGCGAACTCAAAGTGGTGGCCGAGCGAGGAGTCTATAATGCCCTTGCCCACAAGCGTGGCTATTGTTATCATACTGCGGTCGTGAGGCGACAAGCCTTTGCGGTTCCACACCTCACCAAAAAGTACATCGTCATTAAGCTCGGCAAACTTGGGGGCAAACTCTCCCAGCTGTGTGCGGCCGGCTGTTTGTGTGATTTTTTCCTGTGCCATAATATTCTGACTGTTAATTGTTAATGTCAATGCTAATATTGCTAATTTGTAATTCATAATTTTTAATGCATAATTAATTCTTCATTTTAAATTCTTAATCGCAGCGTAGCGAGAACAATTCGTAACTCAAAATTCGTAATTCAAAACTTTCTTGACATCCTCGGCAATAAGCTCCGGAGTGAGGCGGAACTCCTGCAGCAGTTCACTGAGCGAATAGCGGTCCTCAAACACCTTCTTGGCTCCGCGGCAAAGCACCTTCATGGATGTAGGAACGAAATGCTGGGCAATCTTGGCACCGAAGCCTCCCTCAAGCGCACCGTCCTCAAGAGTCACCACAATGCTGTGGCTGGCACTCAGACTGTCCATAAGCTCTGTGTCGACACCCGAGATAAAGCGCGGATTGATTACTGTGGCATTGATGCCGTAACGGCTCTCAAGCTCACTGGCGGCACTAAGGGCAAGCTGCAGATAGTGCCCCACTCCGATTATTGCCACCTCTGAGCCGCTTTTCACCACCTCATAGCTGTTGATATTGCCGTAGCTTTCGGCTACGGGAGTGCTGGCATGAGTGACGGCACCCATCGGCACGCGTATTGCCACGGGATGCTCAGTCTGCTGCAGGCTCCAGTCGAGCATTGCAAGATATTCCTCGCAGTTGGTAGGAGCGAGATACACCATATTGGGAACATTGGCAATGAGCGGAATATCCCACCAGCACAGGTGAGTGACATCGTTCATTGAAGCCATTGAGCCCCAGAACACAAGCATCACAGCAGGGTTGCCGTTGATACACAAATCCTGCTGCAGCTGGTCGCAGGCACGGGTGGCAAAACAGCTGAACACACCAAACACAGGACGCGCTCCTGCCTTGGCAATACCGCTTGCCATAGCCACTGCCTGCTCCTCGGCAATGCCCACGTCAACAAACTGGCGTCCCGCCTGCTCACGGCGAGCCTTGTTGAATCCCATCACGGCAGGAGTTCCGGCAGTGATAGCCACCACCTTTGGGTCGTCCTTCATCTTCTTCAACAGATGCTCGGCAGTAATCGACTGGTAGTCCTCCCCTGCCCCACCCGATGCCACTGGCTTGCCTGTCTCCACGTCAAACGCACCAGAATAGTGCCAGCTCTCCTTGTCGCTAACCGCGGGAGCATAACCATGTCCCTTCTCGGTGTTGATGTGCACCACCACAGGGCGGCTGCTGTCCTTCACCTTGCTGAAAGCCTCAACCAGTGCCTCAATGTTGTTGCCCTCGCCCACATACAGATAGTCATAGCCAAGAGTTCGGAAATAATTGTCGGAATACTCGCCATTTGTGTCGCGCAGCTGCTGCAGGTTACGGTACAGTCCGCCGTGGTTCTCAGCTATCGACACCTGGTTGTCGTTCACCACCACAATAAAGTTGCTGTCAAGCTCGGCACCAACGTTCAATCCCTCAAACGCCTCACCGCCACTGAGTGAGCCGTCGCCTATTATAGCCACGACATTCTCACAGCCGCCCACAATGTCACGGCCCTTTGCCAGTCCCGAGGCAAGGCTCACCGATGTAGAGGTATGACCAATGACAAAGTGGTCGTGCTCGCTCTCCGTCGGCTCACTGTATCCGCTCACCTCGTCATACCGCTTAGGGTCGGTATATGCAAAGGCACGTCCTGTCAGCATCTTGTGTGGATAGCTCTGGTGTGACACATCGAACACGAGCTTATCCTCAGGCGAGTTGAACACATAATGCAGGGCTATCGTAGCCTCTACCATACCGAGGTTAGGTCCAAAATGTCCGCCGTGAATACTGCCACGCTTTATAAGACATTGGCGCATCTCATCGGCAAGCTCCACGAGCTGCCCCATATCCAGTTTTTTAACGTCTGCAGGAGACGCGATCTTCTCTATATACATAATCCGTTTCTATATATTTAAGTTACACTTAATCTGTCTTCATCGGGTGCAAAATTATAAAAAAAAATCCATACCTCAAAAGGCACAGAGCATATTGGTAATAAATCCGTGATTGAGGTAATAAATAAGTGTGTAAGATATGTAATTTTCAAGAAAATCCTTGCAGATATGATTTTTTCTTTGTAACTTCGCAGCGAATATAAAAAATGGGAATATGGGAGCCATCAGAAAATATCCGGTAGGTATACAGACCTTCTCAAAAATAAGGGAAGACAATTATGTGTATGTCGATAAAACGAAATATATTGTAGAATTGCTTGAAAATGGTTCTCAATATATCTTTCTGAGCCGTCCTCGCCGATTCGGGAAGTCGCTTTTTGTATCTACACTGCAGGCTTATTATGAAGGCAAAAAAGAACTTTTTGACGGACTTGCTCTTGGTGATTACGAGAAAGAGTGGGTGAAACATCCTGTTCTTCATTTCGACATGAGCACGGCAAAGCACATGGACTCAGAGGGACTGATTAATGAACTGGAAGGTAAATTGAGCCAGTTGGAAAAAATTTATGGCACAGAAGACTGGGCGAAGAATCCCAATCAGCGTTTGGAGTGTCTGGTAAAGCGTGCCTATAATCAGACAGGTCAGAAAGTGGTTCTTCTTATTGACGAGTATGATGCCCCACTGCTCGATGTGGTGCATGAGAAGGAGAATCTTGCCCCGCTGCGTCTCATCATGCAGAATTTCTACAGCCCCATCAAGTATCTCGACCCATGCCTGCAATTCGTTTTCATCACGGGCATCACCAAGTTCTCGCAGCTGAGCATCTTCAGCGAAATAAACAACCTGGACAACATCAGCATGTACGACCAGTACTCAGCCATCTGCGGCATAAGCAAGACGGAACTGCTCACGCAAATGAAGCTGGACATTGAGCAACTTGCCAAGGGACTGGGAAAAACATTTGATGAGACGGTGCAGGAGCTTAAGGATTTCTATGACGGCTATCACTTCAGCAAGAATTCTGAGGATATTTTCAATCCCTTCAGTTTGGTGAAGGCTTTGAGAAACCACGACATATCTGCCTATTGGTTTAGCTCTGGCACTCCCAGCTACCTTATAAAGACCCTTCAGAAATATCATGTGGGAATTATGGACATTGAGAAGAAGAGCAGTGTGGTGGATGACTTCGATGTTTCGCCCGAGCAGATGACCTCTCCCCTGCCCCTTCTGTATCAAAGCGGCTATCTCACCATTAAGAAGTTCAACCCCATACTGCAGAGCTACCAGCTGGACTATCCAAACAAGGAAGTACGCATGGGCATGATTAAGTCGTTTGCCCCCAACTACCTCTCACCCATTCAGCTCAATAACAACAGCTTTATATTCGATTTTCTGGAGCAACTGTATGACAACAATATGGACGGTGCACTGCAAAAGATGCAGGCATATCTTGCCAGCATCTCCAACCGGCTGTCAAACAAGAATGAGAAGGATTTCCAAACCGTGTTCTACCTCATTTTCAACCTCATGGGAGCATACATCAAGGTTGAGGAAGACAGCGCCATAGGCAGGGCGGATGCTGTGCTCCACATGCCTGACACCATCTACGTGATGGAGCTGAAATACGACAAGACGGCTGACGAGGCTTTGCGCCAGATTGACGACAAAGGCTATCTCATACCTTACACCGCCGAAGGAAAACGCCTCGTAAAGGTAGGTATAAGCTATGACAGCGACAGGCGCACCATTGGAGAGTGGAAAATAGTGGAAGCATACCCATAAGCAGACAGTTCAAAAAGGTGGTTCTGCTGATTGACGAGTTTAAACAAAGTTTTCAACTTCCTTATCCATGACTATTTTTATAACACATGGATTATAAAGCATTTATCTCATCTATAGATAGCCGTGTTATGGCTGCTATTTGTTCAACACCCATTCCACTCTCCTTCATAGATTTCGCAGAAGATAATATAATACTATTTTGTTCCTTTATCTGCTCATCCTGTTCCTTTATCTGCTCATCCTGTTTCTTTATTTGCTCATCCTGTTTCTTTATTTGCTCATCACGTCGCATAATAGCAGTGTCGCGATTCTCAATAGCAAGAAAATATTCATCCTCCACATTCATGTCCTGTCGTAATTTTGCATCTGCCGCTGCGGCAAGAAGACGGTGTATGATATGCATCATCTCATCATCACCGGCATATTCATCCTCATCTATATTCATCACCTGCCGGTTATGTCTGTCCTTACGGGTTTGATCGAACACGCTTAGCACTTCCTCCAAACGGTTGTTCACATTACCATGAAGACGGGGTATCTGCACAATAATACTGTCATGCACAAGACTGTCCACAAACGGATCCGGCAGCCCCTTAGTCACTTCCTTGCCATCGTAGTCATACGATTTGTGGTTGACATACAGCACAGGTTCCTCTATATCTCCTACCTTATGCCCCAACAGATACACTGTAACCATAGGAATGCCATACCCCATCGGATTTTCATCCTTCTGCATGTTCTCAGGGTTTGCATACTGTGCACCAAGATACTGCCTGAAACGCAATGTTTCCGTTTCAAGCCATGTCTTCTGCAATTCTATAAGTACAAGATGAACCTTACCGTCTGCCTCGCGCACCTTAGCTCCAAAATCTATGCGAAACATAGAGATTTTGTCCCTACGCCCATTGGTGTATTCATGCTTTCTCACTTCTGCCTCAACAACTTCTTTTTTCAGAAGTGCCGACAACAGCGTCTTAACTATACGTTCATCTTCCATCAGATACTTGAAGACAATATCATATATGGGATTGGCTATGTGTAACATAAATCAGCCCTTTCTTTTAGTTAATAATCCGTTTATGCTGCAAATTTACATAAAAATCTCGAATTATAAGCCAGTAAAATAAAAAACTTAAATTATTTTCCCGAAATTAGCCTTATTTAATAGTTTATTCACGATTCTAAATGTATCGTTTAGGATTCTATTCTCAACGTTTAGGATTCTATTTTCAACGTTTGGAAAAATATATCGCATGTTTGTGAGGAAAAGTGCAAAAACTGGTGTAAGTGTCCGCGATTTTTACTATTTTCGCACTTTTTCTGAATTTTTTTCGCATATAAACATACACACATACACCAATTGCAGATAACTGGCTTTTTCTTAGAAAGTTAAGCGGTGTATGTAGCCCCTCAAAACATACACCCAACATACACCTTTTGGGGTGTTTTTACTCTAATTTTACTTTTCTTAACGTTTAATACCGATGATTTTTCACTCTTACCTATCGTTTTTCATCCCATTTTCGCTTTTATAGCGTTGGGTTTTGCAGTAACCTTTTCGGAGCGCCATGGTTAAAATTTCGGTTTTAGTGTTCTGTATCACGGAATTGGTGTATGTTGGGTGTATGTTTTAAGGGGGTACATACACCCGTTTATTCATTGTTTTTCAGCACATTATCCCTAAATGGTGTATGTGTGTATGTTTGTTTTGTATTTTTCTGGTTCTTCGTCAATTTAGGTGGTGAGAACCATCTCTATATAAGTGTAAATAACTATTAATCAATTTTTATATTAAACCACAGAGGCACTCTAACTTTGCAGTGCCAAAGAGATTGGTGAGTACTCGTTAAAAAAATCTCCCTAAAATCTTTGACAATTCAGGTTTAGTTATTACCTTTGTTGTATGA
>Ga0129317_1000752_pt1 | contig 29806 bp, 45 predicted proteins | sample Cm1ome_FD_94430 | JGI IMG/M metagenome (GOLD analysis project Ga0129317, IMG submission 94430) | Eastern black-and-white colobus group fecal microbial communities from Wisconsin, USA - Cm1105 metagenome | ecosystem: Host-associated > Mammals > Digestive system > Large intestine > Fecal | place... | reverse complement strand
TTCCTGGTGAAGGCCCACAGCAGCGAGGCTATGACCGAGGCCATTTCCCGGCTCAGCGGCTTTTTGAAGGGGCTGGTGGATCAGAACACCGGCGGCTACAATGTCTATTCCGAGAGCCAGTGGCAGGAGCAGTCCAATGAGTACCTGAGTATGATCGGCCTGGTGCTGGGTGGCATCGCCGCCATCTCCCTGGCGGTGGGCGGCATCGGCATTATGAACATCATGCTGGTCACCGTCACCGAGCGAACGAGGGAAATCGGCATCCGCCGGGCCATCGGCGCCCAGCGCAGCAGCATCGTGGCCCAGTTCCTCATCGAGGCGGCCATGCTCTGCGGCATTGGCGGCATCGTGGGCATCCTGTTCGGCACGGCGGGCAGTCTGATCCTCAGCACCCTGCTGATGCAGATGACCATTTTCCCGCCGGTGAAGGTGACGGTGGGGGCCTTTGCCCTGTCCGTGGCCCTGGGCATCATCTTCGGCAGCTATCCCGCCGTCAAGGCATCCAAGCTCCAGCCCGTGGAAGCGCTGCGGGCGGAATGAGAGGAAAAAAACTATGAAAAAACAGATTTTGAGTTTCCTGCTGGCGGTGTGTATGGCGGCGTCCCTGCTGGCCGTGCCCGCCGCGGCGGCGGATACCGTCCGCTTTTCGGATGTTTCCGACCGGGACACCGCCATTGCGGTGGAGTCCCTGCGGCTGATGGGCGTGCTGGACGGCTACGGCGACGGCAGCTTCCGGCCCTCCGCCCAGCTGAACCGGGCCCAGTTCTGCAAAATGGCGGTCTACGCCATGAACGGTGAGAGCGAGTTGGGAAAGCACCGCACCGTTACCGTGTTCCCGGATGTGAAGCCCTCCCACTGGGCCGCCGCCTACATCAATATGGCGGCCAAGGGCAAGAATATCATCTCCGGCTATCCCGACGGCAAGTTCCACCCGGAGCGGACCGTCACCGTGGGCCAGGCAGTCACCATCCTGCTGCGGATGCTGGAATATAAGGATGAGGACGTGGGCGGCGTGTGGCCGGACAGCTACATGGCAGTGGGAGCCACCATCGGCCTGACTGACGGCGTGGGCACCAACGGAAACGCCTCCCTGACCCGGGGCCTGGCGGCAAAGCTGTTTTTGAATCTGCTCCGCGCTGACAAGCAGGGCGGCGGCAGCTATCTGGACGGCATCGGCAGCTCCGTGGAGGGCGTGGTGCTGGCTACCTCCAGCGGCGGCAACGACGGCAAGTCTCTGGAGCTGGCCAACGGCCAGTGGTATCAGCTGGCCTCCGGCAAGACCCCAAGCGGCGCACTGAACGGCAGCTGGGGCACCCTGCTGCTGAACCGGGAGGGCACCAAGGCTCTGACCTTCATCCCCGACGCAGTGGGCGCCAGCCGCACGGTGACCATTGCCAGCTGCACTACTACCCAGATCGTGGACACCAGCGGCGTGAAATACGTGCTGGACAGCAAGACCAAGACCTACCAGGGCGGCGAGGAGACCACCTGGGGCGAGGCTGCCTCCTGGGTCCACGCCGGTACTACCGTGACGCTGAGCATGGACGGCTCCGGCAATGTGACCTATGTGTTCGTGGGCGGCGGCACCACGGCCAGTGCGGCGGTCATTGTTTACGAGGACAATTCCGCCGCAGGCTTCGACGCCCTTACCGGCGGCGTGACTAACTACGCCATCTACAAGAACGGTTCGCCCGCCACATTGAAGGACCTGCGGAAGTACGACGTGGCCACCTGGTCCAGCGCCACCAACACCATCCGGGTCTGCGACACCCGCGTGGGTGTTTACTACGAGAGCTGCTCGCCTAACCCCAAGGAACCTGCAAGCATCACGGTCCTGGGCGGCCTGGAGCTGACGGTGCTGCCCACCGCCATGGAGAGCCTTTCCAAGTTCAAGCCCGGTGAGCAGATGACCCTGCTGCTGACCGAGGACGGCCAGGTGGCCGGCGCGGTGGAGCCTGGCGGCAACGCCACCCGGGGCAACGCCCTGGGCATCGTCCGGGACGGCCAGATTCAGCTCCTGTGCGGTGCCGCCAAGCTGACCATTGACGCTTCCAAGGCCCCCAATGCCGAGAAATACGACGGACAGGTGGTCCGTATCTCCTCCGGCAAGGCGGATACCGTCACCCTGTCCCGCGTCACCGGCGGCGCCAGCGGCGATCTGGATGTCAGCGCCCGGAAGCTAGGCAGCCGGGACCTGGCGGAGAACGTGATGATCTTCGACGGCGGTAAGGATATCAGCCTCAGCCAGCTCACCACCGGTATCATCCAGTCCAGCCAGGTCACCTACGCCCGGGTCAACTGGGCCGGTGAGGTGGACCTCATTGTGCTGCGGAACGCCGGCAGCAATGTGATCTATGGCCGGGCTGTGATCGTGACTGGCGAGGAGACCAAGATCCCTGTGGCGGACGGCGAAGGCCATGAACCTGACGACAAGGACTGGAAACCCACTTATGAGACGCAGCCGGGCAGGCGGACGCTGGAGGTGTTCTATGGCAACGGCCAGTCTGTGGGTCCCTATGACGCAGGCTACGCCTCCAACACCGGCGACTTCGTGGCGGTGACCGTGAAGGACGGCCGCTACACCAGCGTGGAGAAGCTCACGGTGCTGCGCAATGTTGTCAACAGCGCCTGGAGCGGGAAGACCGCGGTGACCGCCGCCGGGCGGACCTACACCGTTCCCGCCGATGTGATCTGCTACAACGCGGATTCCAAGCGGTTCGTGAGCCTGTCCGAGGCCCACGCCTACGCCGACAGGGCGGACCTGTACGTCCAGGACGGCGTGGTCCGGGCCATCCAGGTCAAAAGCTGACGATTGCCATCATAAAACAAAAGAGGAACGGATTTATCCGTTCCTCTTTTGTTTATACATGCGCAGGAATGCGGCTTTCCAGCCATTGGAGAATATCCGCGTACACAGTCTCGCGGCAGGTCTCGTTCAGAATTTCGTGCCGCAGCTCCGGGTACAGCTTCAGGGATACGTCCCGGACGCCCGCTTTTCGGAAGCTCTCGTAGGCCCGCTTTACGCCCTTGCCGCAGTCGCCCACCGGGTCCATCTCCCCGGAGATGAACAGCACCGGGATGTTCAGATTCATCCGTTTCAGGTTTTCTGGCTTTGCGATGAAGGACAGGCCGCCCAGCATCTCCCGGAACAGACCGATGGTGGCATTTCCGCCGCAGAGCGGGTCGGCGATGTAGCGGTCCACGTTGTCCTGGTTGAGGGACAGCCAGTCGAAGCCGGTGCGGTTGGGAGCGAAGCGCTTGTTGTAGGCGCCGAAGGCCAGCTTATCCACCAGGGGGCTGGTCCGGTCCTCGCCCACACGGCGGGCCTCTTCGACGGCCACCGCCTTGCCTCCGGCGATGATGGCAGGGGACATCTGGCCGGTGCCCATGATGACCGCCGCATCCACAGCGCCGGGATAGCGGATCAGGTAAGTGCGGGCCAGGAAGGAACCCATGGAGTGGCCCAGCAGGAAATAGGGGACCTGGGGGAATTTTTCCTTTGCCAGGTTCCGCCGCCGGTCGATGTCATCCACCACCCAGTTCCAGCTGCCCCTGGGACCGAAGTACAGCCGGGCACTGCCCTCTGCCACGGACTGGCCGTGGCCCAGGTGGTCGTGGCCTACCACGGCGAAGCCCCGGGCGGTGAGATATTCCGCGAAGGACTCATAGCGCAGGATGTACTCGGACACGCCGTGGGAAATTTGCAGAACAGCCTGGACCTGGCCCTCCGGCAGCCACTCCACCGCGTGGATGGGGGTCTTTCCGTCGGCGGAGAGAAAAGTAAATTCGTTTCGTACCATGGTAAACGCCGCCTCCTTATGTTATAATCAAATCCATGATATCACACTCCGCGAAAAAACGCCAGAGGAGGCTGTTTATGGAGACTTATGTCGTGGCGCTGGACCAGGGAACCACCAGTTCCCGGGCCATTCTGTTCAATCGGGCGGGGGAGATTGTGTCCCGCGCCCAGTATTCCTTCCGCCAGATCTACCCCCAGCCCGGCTGGGTGGAGCACGATCCCATGGAGATCTGGGCCACGGAGAAGCGGGCTCTGGCGGAGGCGGTGGGCACCGCCCACATCGACCCCAAGCAGATCGCGGCCCTGGGCATCACCAACCAGCGGGAGACCACGGTCCTTTGGGAGCGTGCCACCGGGCGCCCGGTGTGCAACGCCATTGTGTGGCAGTGCCGCCGGACTGCCGCCATCTGCGACGGCCTGAAGGCGGAGGGCCTGGACGAAGCGGTGACGGAGAAAACGGGCCTGCTGATCGACGCCTATTTCTCCGGCACCAAGATCAAATGGATTCTGGACAATGTCCCCGGCGCCCGGCAGCGGGCGGAGCGGGGCGAGCTGTGCGCCGGTACTGTGGACTCCTGGCTCATCTGGAACCTGACCGGCGGAAAGGTCCATGTGACGGACGCCTCCAACGCCTCCCGTACCATGCTGTTCAACATCCACACCCTGCAATGGGACGCGGACCTGTGCAAGGCCCTGGACATCCCCGTGTCCCTGCTGCCGGAGCCCCGGTCCAACAGCGAGATGTACGGCACGGTGGCGGCGGGCATCCCCGGCCTGGAGGATTTGGCGGGCATCCCCATCTGCGGCAGCGCCGGAGACCAGCCGGCGGCGCTGTTCGGACAGGGCTGCTTCACGCCGGGCCAGGCCAAAAACACCTATGGCACCGGCTGCTTCACCCTGATGAACGTGGGCAGACAGGCGGTGCGCTCCCGGTCAGGTCTGGTGACCTCCGTGAGCTGGGTGTTGGACGGCGAAGTTTCCTACGCCCTGGAGGGCAGCGTGTTCAACGCCGGCAGCACCATTCAGTGGCTGCGGGACGAGCTGGGGCTCATCGAGTTCGCACCGGACTGCGACCGTCTGGCGGAGAGTGTTCCCTCCTCCGGCGGCGTGTACATCGTACCTGCCTTCACGGGATTGGGAGCGCCCTACTGGGACATGTACGCCCGTGGCACCATAGTGGGCCTGACCCGGGGCTCCACCAAGGCCCATATCGCCCGGGCGGTGCTGGACTCCATCGCCTTCCAGGTGACAGACCTGGTGCGGGCCATGAACGCGGATGCCCCCTGCCCCATCACCACATTGCGGGTGGACGGCGGCGCCTCCGTCAGTGACATTCTGATGCAGACCCAGGCGGACCTGCTGTGGCTGCCGGTGGACCGACCCGCCCAGGTGGAGACCACCGCCTTCGGCGCGGCGGCCCTGGCGGGACTGGCCGCGGGCGTCTGGAGCGGCCTTCCGGAGCTGGAAGGCCTGCGCCGCAGCCAGCATGTGTTCCGGCCCCAGCGGGCGGAGGCGGACTGCGCGGCGGATTACCGCCAGTGGAGAAGGGCCGTGGAGCGCGCCAGAAGCTGGATTGAAAACGATGTGTAAACAAATGGAAAATCAGTTGCGTTTCCGAAAAAACTCGGATATACTGAGAGTATCCAAGGAACGGCCAAAGGCCGTATGATAGAAAGGGGACTTTCAAATGGCTTTTTTTGATGAACTGACCAAGAAGGCAAAGGACGTTGCTGCCGTTGCTGCGGATAAGGCAAAGGACGCCGCTGAACTGACCAAGCTCTCCGTCGCCATCGCCGGCGAGCAGCGGGAGATCGATAAGAACTACCGCATCATCGGCGAGTGGTTCGTCAACGAGTATGAGGGTGAGATCCCCGACGCTGTCCGCGACATGGTGGAAGCCGTCAACGCCTCCAAGGCCAAGATCGCGGAGCTGGAAGCTGCCAAGGAAGCCACCAAGGACGAGCCCGTGGTGGAAGTGGTCACGGCGGAAAAGACCTGCCCCATCTGCGGCGCCAAGGCTGACAGCAAGTTCTGCCCCCAGTGCGGAGCCCCCATGGGTGAGTGAGACATCAGAGGAACCGGCCGTTTGGCCGGTTTCTTTTTTGCGCGCCGGTGGAGAGATTTGCCGCAATGTTGCATTTACGATAGACAAAACATCGGAAAAACTGTATCATAAATAAAACTCAGAACTTAAGGAGGGCATCTTATGGCGATTTTCAAGATGAAGTCCCTGGCGCGGAGCCACGCACTGGAGGATGCGGAGCGGGACTATCAGGCTTCTGTTCGGGTGGAGCAGTTCCGGGTCAGTGACCGGGCTATCTATTTCGCGGCGTTCCCCGGAACCCAGTTTCTTCCCTTTGATGCCCTTAGTCAGGTGAAGGTGCGCAACACCGCCCTCAGCGTTACCGGCACCTGCGGTAAGCAGCTGCCTATGGTGTGCCTCCGGGCCTCCTATGACGGAGAGTTTTACAAGGATTTTCTCTTTGAAAAGCGGGCCGTGGCGGAAAAGGTACTGGACCGCATCCGTGCCGCACGGCCGGACCTGCCCATGGATGTGTGTGAGCCTTACCAGGGTTTTTGAATGATATGACAGAAAGGAAGGACACCGCCGAAAACGGCGGTGTCCTTTTATGTAAACAATCAGAACTTGTTGCGGATAACCTGCTGGTATTCTCCGGTGGCCAGATCGGTGTACCGCACGAACAGGGACACCTTGTTGTCCGGGTTCAGAGCGGCCCACATCTGCTGGGCCAGGGTCTCGGCGTCGGGGGCGGTCAGGGCCACCCGCTCCGGCTCGCCCTCAAAAGAGGGGAGGGGAGTGCCGTCGCCCATGTAGGTGTGGATGAAGCGGCCCTCGCCGGCCAGGGGATGGTCGTAGGTGTAGAAATAGCGGTGGCAGCAGGAGGGGTCGCCGTCGGCGGACTTCAGAATGGACAGCTTGAAGCTGCCGTCGGGAGAGAGGAGACCGGAGATGCGGGGGGTGTAGTTGGGGCCGTCGGGCTCGAACTCCCGGGTGTGCAGGGCGGAGGCGAAAGTCTTGCCCGCCAGCAGGCCGTCCCGGATGGTGTCGGTCTGGTCGCCGTTAGTGACCACCAGGCCCCGGCCCACCTGGCGCACGGGGTGGTAGATGATGAGGCTGGGGTCAGTCATCTTGGAAGGATCGTGGGCCTCGGTGCGGATGCCGTCCTCGGTGACGGTGAACACCCGGTTCCGGGAGTTTTCGCTGCGGCCCATGATGAAATAGGCGGCCACAGCATACTTGTTGTCGGCGCTGCGGCCCAGGACGATGCCACGGCCGGGGTAGGCGTTGCTTTCCAGCAGGTCGGTGAGATTCAGCTTGTCCATGTATGTTCTCCTTATTTCAAAAGTTTTTTACGTACCTGGTAATCGGGAAGGTACTGCTCCAGCAGGGCATAGAAGCGGGGACCGTGGTTTTTCTCCTTGATATGGCACAGCTCATGGACCACCACCAGGTCGATGGCCTCCTCCGGGCAGTCCATGAGGAAGCAGGAGAAGCACAGGCTGTTTTTGCCGCTGCAGCTGCCGTACCGCTTCCGGGCGGTGGTGATTTTCAGCCCGGTGGGGCGGAGGCCCATTTTTGCGCTCCAATACGCCACTTTCTCCGGTAAAATGGCCCGGGCCCTGGCTTTCAAGGCCGCGATCTCCTCCGGAGTGGGGGGCGGTGGGGCGGAGGCCGCCCGCTGGCGCTGCTGCTCCAGATGAGTCTGTATCCAGGCCTCATGATTGGATACAAAGGCGTCGATTTTGGCCTGGGACAGCCGCAGGGGTGCCCGGACCAGGACGCGGCAGTCCTTTGTGATCTCCAGCGCCAGGGTCCTCCGGCGGGAGCGGATCAGTTCATACGTTTCCATGGGATTACCATATCATGGCTGCGGCCAAAAGTAAATAGAGAGGTAGTACCAATAAATGCCGCGGACAGCCAAGCTGCCTGCGGCATTTTGCTCAATCGGCCTCCCGAAAACTCAAACGCAGGTAGGGACGGCTCTCGTTCCGCAGAAGCTGGCCCTCCTCTATGGTGTATTCTCCGGCCCGGTCCGTAAGGGTCAGGGTGATGACCACATTTTCGCCGTCCTCCTGAATTTCTGCCCGGGAAATGAAGCCGTTGGATGTTTCCAACATACCGGCGGGAAAGCTAGTGGGAGAGAACATGGAGGCGTAACTGTCGTCAGGAGAGGGAACGCCGCTGTCCAGGCGCGTGCTGTGGCAGGTCAGCGTCATGCTTCTGTTAACGCTGTTATAGGAAATATCTACCTGGGGGATACTGCTGGCGGCAGCGAAAAAGTCTCCCATGTCTCTGTCCAGCTGGGGTCCAAAGGTGACTTCTATGCCATTCAGGCCCATCCGCACGTCCGCCAGGGCTTCCGGACGTCCCCATCCGATGGTATATGCTTCGCTGACAGGGGCCCAATAGGGCTCTTTAACGAAATTCCCCTCCTGAAAGTCCACGGGATAGGGAGAGCCCTTTTCGTCCAGCCGCTGAGCGGCATAGGCGGTGAGCAGGTATGGGAAGGACCTGTGACCGTTGAACGGATTTTCAGTACCCAGCAGGACTTCGATTTGTCCAACATCTTTGATCTTGTAGGAAAGTACATTTCGGATGCAGAACACAAGAGAACACCGCTGGCCGGTTTCACCGTAGATCCAATCAAACTGTCCGTTTTGCGGCATATAGCCGCCGTATACCAGGAAATCCTTGCCGAAAGGCTTGATCTCCCGAACGGTAAAGCCGTCTGTTTCGTATGCTGCCCGGATAGATGCTTCCGTCACCGGAAGAGGAAGGGTATCTGCGTTTTCAGCAGCTTCGGCTTTCGGCCCGCGCTCCGCCTCCACGGAAGTACCGCAGCCGGTCAGGAGCAGCAGGAGGGTCAACAGCAGAATGAGCCGTTTCATACAATGCCTCCTTTTCTCTGTTTTTACAGATATCATAGCAAATGAAAGAAAAAGAATCGTTACAGAGTGGGAAAAGCCGGTTACAAACCAATGACAGTTGACATTTTATATGGAAATAGATAAAATAAGAATTCAGTGAAAACCGCGAATGCGTACTACTATTATATAGATGTAAAGGAAGAAACGATATGGCACAGGATAAGAGACAAGTGGACGCCATCACCGCCCGTGATGTGGATTTCGCCCAGTGGTACACCGACGTCTGTAAGAAAGCCGAGCTGATCGACTATACCTCCGTCAAGGGCATGTTCATCTACCGCCCCTATGGTTACGCCATTTGGGAGAATATCCAGCAGGAGCTGGACAAGCGGTTCAAGGAGACCGGCCATGAGAACGTGTATCTGCCCGTTCTGATCCCCGAGTCCCTGCTGCAGAAGGAGAAGGACCACGTGGAGGGCTTTGCCCCCGAGTGCGCCTGGGTCACCATGGGCGGCAGCGAGAAGCTGGAGGACCGCCTCTGCGTCCGGCCTACCTCTGAGACCCTGTTCTGCGAGCACTATGCCAACATCATCCACTCCTGGCGGGACCTGCCCAAGAAGTACAACCAGTGGTGCTCCGTCCTGCGGTGGGAGAAGACCAGCCGTCCCTTCCTGCGCCACCGGGAGTTTCTGTGGCAGGAGGGCCACACCATGCACGCCACCGAGGAAGAGGCCCGGGAAGAGACCATGCGGATGCTGAACATCTACGCCGACTTCATGGAAAACTACCTGGCCATGCCCGTCATCCGTGGCCGCAAGACCGAGAAGGAGAAGTTCAACGGCGCCGAGGAGACTTACACCGTGGAGTGCATGATGCACGACCACAAGGCTCTGCAGGCCGGCACCAGCCATTACTTCGGTGACGGCTTCGCCAAAGCCTTCGACATCACCTTCGCCGGTAAGGACAACCAGCCCCACCATCCCCACCAGACCTCCTGGGGTGTGTCCACCCGCATGATCGGCGGTATCATCATGACCCACGGCGACGATAACGGCCTGGTGCTGCCTCCCCGGGTGGCCCCCATCCAGGCCATCGTGATCCCCGTGGCCCAGCACAAGCCCGGCGTTCTGGACGCCGCGGCCGCCCTGCGGGACCGGCTGAATGCCGCCGGTGTCCGGGCCAAGCTGGACGATTCCGACAACTCTCCCGGCTGGAAGTTTGCCGAGTATGAGATGAAGGGCGTGCCCCTGCGTGTGGAGATCGGCCCCAAGGATATGGAGAAGGAGCAGTGTGTCATCGCCCGCCGGGATACCGGCGAGAAGGTGTTCGTACCTCTGGCTGAGTTGGAGACCAGGGTGGCGGAGTTGCTGGACGCGGTCCACGACAACATGTACGCCATGGCCCTGAAAAACCGGGAGGACAATACCTTCGACATCAAGACCCCTGAGGAGGCCAAGGCCATCGCCGACGGCAAGGGCGGCTTCCTGCGGTCCAAGTGGTGCGGCAGCCTGGAGTGCGAGATGGCCATGAAGGAGCGGGCTGGTGTCAGTTCCCGCTGCATGCCCCTGAAGCAGAGCGGCACCGAGGGCACCTGCCCCGTATGCGGCAAGAAGTGCACCACCGACATTTACTGGGGCGTGGCATACTAACATTCGAGGGGGAGCAGGCTCCCCCTCGACCTCCCCTACCACCAGTGACATCGGTCACTGGTGAACGCGCCCAGGGCGCTTGAGTCAGTGTATTTTCGCCACGTACAGAAGGTGAATTGCCGCATAGCGGCAAGAGAGGCCCCTCTGGAGGGTGCCGCGGCGAAAATGATTGGAATATAAAAGGAATTACCTCCAATAATTTCTGAAAAGTTTCATTAAAAACAGAGAAAATCCTCTTGACATCAAGGGGATTTTCTTTTATTATAAATAGGTCCGCGCGGGAAGGGCGTGTCCCGCCGTGTGGATACTGCGATGAACCGGGAGATTGCTCCAAGAGGAGGTAACTTCCGGGGAGTATGTCCGATAATCGGGCGGCTGAGATGATCTGTACGTCGCGTATATCGCCACGCCATGATCTGGTACCGGCCGGAGGAGCGTTCCTTATGCCGGTATTTTTCATGAGCAGGAATGATACGCACGGATAAGCGTATAGAAAAAGTCTCTCGCCGTAGGTCGTCGAGACTGCGTCAAACTACCTACGAAATCAGGAGGAAACAAACCATGGCACAGAAAGAAATGATCCGCATTCGTCTGAAGGCCTATGACCACCAGGTCATCGACCAGAGCGCAGAGAAGATCGTCGAGACCGCCAAGCGCACCGGCGCCGAGGTTTCCGGCCCCATCCCTCTGCCCACAAAGAAGGAAGTCGTCACCATCCTGCGGGCCGTGCACAAGTACAAGGACAGCCGTGAGCAGTTCGAGCGCCGCACCCACAAGAGACTGATCGACATCACCAAGTCCACCCCTAAGACCGTCGAGGCTCTGATGGCCCTCGAGCTGCCCGCCGGTGTGGAGATCGAGATCAAGCTGTAAGGCTGATTTCCTGCGCAATACCTTATTTAATTTGTTTGCTGTCCATGTCCGCTGTCTTGCGAGGCGGACGGGTCATGTCGGCAGAGCAATGCGGCCCGGGACCCAACCCGGACGTATCTAAGCCGACCAATAACCTTTAAGGAGGAACATACATGAAAGCAATCATCGGCAAAAAAGTGGGCATGTCCCAGATTTTTGACGAGAACGGCCATGTGATCCCCGTCACTGTCATCGAGGCGGGCCCCTGCGTGGTCGTTCAGAAGAAGACTTCCGAAAAGGAAGGCTACGAGGCTGTTCAGCTGGGCTATGAGGATGTCCCCGAGCGCAAGCTGACCAAGCCCGAGATGGGCCACCTGAACAAGGCTGGCGTGTCTCCCAAGAAGCACCTGCGCGAGTTCGACCTGGAGAACGCCGCCGAGCTGAACATCGGCGACATCGTCAAGGCCGACACCTTCAAGGTCGGCGACTTCGTGGACGTCACCGGCATCAGCAAGGGCCATGGCTACGCTGGTGTTGTGAAGCGTCACGGCGCTGCCCGGCTGAAGGAGACCCACGGTACCGGCCCTGTCCATCGTCATGCCGGTTCTATGGGTTCTGGTACCGATCCCTCCCGGATCTTCAAGGGCAAGATCGGCGCCGGCCACATGGGCGTTGACCAGGTCACCGTCCAGAACCTGTCCGTCGTGAAGGTCGATCCCGAGCTGAACATGCTGGTTGTCTGTGGCGCCGTTCCCGGCCCCAAGGGCGGTCTGGTGACCATCAAGTCCATCGTCAAGGTCCACAAGGTCAAGCAGGCTGGCGCCGACATCAGCAAGAACCCGCAGAAGGCTTCCGGCCGCAACCCGCAGAAGGCTTCCGCCAGAACGAAGTAAGAAAGGGGTGCGTGAGTAATGTCTACGATCAAAGTTTTGAACATGGCCGGCGCAGAAGTCGGTACCGTGGAACTGAACGACGCGGTCTTTGGCATCGAGCCCAATACCGTTGTTGTGCATGAGGTTGTGAAGAACCACCTCGCCAATTGCAGACAGGGCACCCAGAGCGCCCTGACCCGCGCCGAGGTTTCCGGCGGCGGCAGAAAGCCCTGGCGTCAGAAGGGCACCGGCCACGCCCGTCAGGGCAGCACCCGTGCTCCCCAGTGGACTCACGGCGGCATCGTGTTCGCCCCCAAGCCCCGGGATTACAGCTATGTGCTGAACAAGAAGGTCAAGCGCCTGGCCCTGAAGTCCGTACTGTCCGCCAAGGCTGCCGAGGGCAAGCTGGTGGTCATCGACTCCATCAAGATGGACGCTATCAAGACCGCCGACTTCCGCAAGTTCCTGGACGCCGTCCAGGTGAACGGCAAGGCCGTGGTCGTGACCCCCGCTGTTGACACCGTCATCGTCAAGAGCGCCCGCAACATCCCCGGCGTGCTGACCACCGCTGCCAACATGCTGAACGTTTATGACATCATCAACGCTCAGTACCTGGTGGTGGATCAGGCTGCCCTCGCTACCATCGAGGAGGTGTACGCATAATGACTGCTTACGATATCATTATCCGTCCTATCATCACCGAGCGTGCTATGGCCGGCGCCGCCGACAAGAAGTACGTGTTCGAAGTTGCCAAGACTGCCGGCAAGGTCGAGATCAAGAAGGCCGTTGAGGAGATCTTCGGCGTGAAGGTCGCTTCCGTCAACACCCTGAATGTTCCCGGCAAGGCCAAGCGCATGGGCGCTGCCCGCCCCGGCATGACCCGGAGCTGGAAGAAGGCCTATGTCCAGCTGACTGCTGATTCCAAGACCATCGAATTCTTCGAAGGCATGGTCTGATAACGGAAGGAGAGTAAAGCGATATGTCTATCAAAACTTTTAAGCCGACGACTCCCTCCCGCCGTCAGATGACGGTCTCCGGTTTCGACGGCATCGACAAGAAGGCCAAGCCCGAGCCCAGCCTGACCGAGCCTCTGAAGAAGAGCTCCGGCCGCAACAGCTATGGCCGCATCACCGTTCGCCATCGCGGCGGCGGCAACAAGCGCAAGTATCGTATCATCGACTTCAAGCGCGACAAGGTCGGCTCCGCCACCGTGCTCCGCTTGGAGTATGACCCCAACCGCAGCGCCAACATCGCCCTGATCGAGTATGAGGACGGCGAGAAGCGCTACATCCTGGCTCCCGTCGGCCTGAAGGCCGGTCACAAGATCATGACCGGTCCCGACGCCGATATCCTGCCCGGCAACGCTCTGCCCATCGCCAACATCCCCGTTGGTACCATCATCCACAACATCGAGCTGCATCCCGGCAACGGCGCCCAGCTGGTTCGCGCCGCCGGTACCGCTGCTCAGCTGATGGCCAAGGAGGGCGGCGACGCTCAGATCCGTATGCCTTCCGGCGAGGTCCGCATCGTGCGTACCAACTGCTACGCCACCATCGGTCAGGTGGGCAACATCGAGCACGAGAACATCAACATCGGCAAGGCCGGCCGTAAGCGCCACATGGGTTGGCGTCCCACCGTCCGCGGCTCTGTCATGAACCCCAACGACCACCCCCACGGCGGTGGCGAGGGCCGTGCTCCCGTCGGCCGTTCCGGGCCTGTGACCCCCTGGGGCAAGCCCGCTCTGGGTTACAAGACCCGCAAGGGCAAGAATCCCACCAATAAGTTCATTGTGAAGCGTCGCAACGAGAAGTAAGGAGGCAAGGTAATATGAGCAGATCTATTAAAAAAGGCCCCTATGTTGCCCCTGAGCTTCTGAAGCGGGTCGAGGAAATGAACGCCAACAACGAGAAGAAGGTTCTGAAGACCTGGAGCCGCAGCTCCACCATCTTCCCTGCCTTCGTCGGTCACACCATTGCTGTTCACGATGGCCGCAAGCACGTGCCCGTCTATGTCCAGGAGGACATGGTCGGCCACAAGCTGGGTGAGTTCGCTCCCACCCGTACCTTCCGCGGCCATCGCAAAGACTGATAAAGGAGGATGCTGAACATGGAAAACAAGATCGCTAAGGCCTATCTGCGCTATGTCCGCATTTCTCCCCGCAAGATCCAGATCGTCTGCGATCTGATCCGCGGCAAGGATGCCGGCACTGCCATGGCCATCCTGATGCAGACCAACAAGGCTGCTTCCGAGCCTCTGATGAAGCTCCTGAAGTCCGCCTGCGCCAACGCCGAGAACAACTTCGGCATGGACCCCGCCAAGCTGGTGGTGTCCGAGGTGTTCGCCACTCCCGGCCCCATCCTGAAGCGGATGATGCCCCGGGCCCAGGGCCGCGCCTATCGTATCAATAAGCGCACTTCTCACGTCACCCTGGCTGTGGCGGAAAAGGCATAAGAGAGAGGAGAACAGTTTATGGGACAGAAAGTTAATCCCCACGGCCTGCGCGTGGGCGTCATCAAAGACTGGGATTCCCGTTGGTATGCCAGTGATGAGAAGGTCGGCGACCTGATCGTTGAGGATCAGAAAATCCGCAAGTACCTGAAGAAGACCCTGTACGGCGCCGGCGTGCCCAAGATCGAGATCGAGCGCAGCGCCGATACCGTCACCATCTACCTGCACTGCGCCCGTCCCGGTGTCGTCATCGGCAAGGGCGGCGAGCAGATCGAGCAGTATCGCCTGGCTGTGGAGAAGATGATCGGCAAGAAGGTGAAGCTGAACATCGTCGAGGTCCGCAACCCCGACATGAACGCTCAGCTGGTGGCTGAGAACATCGCTCAGCAGCTGGAGAAGCGTATCTCCCACCGCCGCGCCATGAAGAACGCCATGGCCCGCGCCATGCGCGCCGGCGCCAAGGGCATCAAGACCTGCTGCTCCGGCCGTCTGGGCGGCCGCGAGATCGCCGGTGTTGAGCACTATCACGAGGGCACCATCCCCCTGCAGACCATCCGCGCCGACATCGAGTACGGCTTCGCTGAGGCTGCCACCACTTTCGGCCGCATCGGCGTGAAGGTTTGGATCTACAAGGGCGAGGTCCTCTCTCAGACCCTGCGTACCACCCCCCGCACCATGGACACCTCCAAGCCCTATCAGGAGCGTCGTGAGCGTCGTCCCCGCCGGGATGGCGACCGCCGTCAGGGCGGCTTCAACCGCGGCGGCCAGGGCGGTTTCAACCGTGATCGTCAGAACGGCGGCTTTAACCGCAACGGTCAGGGCCGTCCCCAGGGCGGTTTCAACCGCAACGGTCAGGGCCGTCCCGCAGCCCCCGCTAAGGAAGGAGGAGCCCAGTAATGTTAATGCCTAAGAGAGTCAAGTACCGCCGCATGCAGCGCGGCCGTATGACTGGTAAGGCCACCCGCGGCAACGCCGTCGCTTACGGCGAGTGGGGCCTGGTGGCTGATGAGCCCGGCTGGATCAAGAGCAACCAGATCGAGGCTGCCCGTATCGCCATGACCCGTTACACCAAGCGTGGTGGTCAGGTCTGGATCAAGATCTTCCCCGATAAGTCCGTTACCATGAGAGCCGCCGACTCCCGTATGGGTTCCGGTAAGGGTAACCCCGAGTACTGGGTTGCCGTTGTGAAGCCCGGCCGTGTCATGTTTGAGATCGCCGGCGTTCCCGAAGAAGTTGCCCGCGAGGCGCTGCGTCTGGCCAGCCACAAGCTGCCCATCAAGACGAAGATCATCGCCCGCACCGAGGAAGCAGGTGAGTAAGATGAAGGCAAGTGAAATCCGTAAGATGACCCCCGAGCAGCTGAATGAGAAGCTGGCCGGCCTGAAGAAGGACCTGTTCTATCTGCGTATGCAGCACGCTACCAATCAGCTGGATAACCCCGTGAAGATCCGCGAGACCAAGCACGACATTGCCCGAGTCAAGACCGTGCTGGCGGAGCTCGCCGCTTCCGACAAGCAGTAAGAAGGAGGTAAGCGAACATGAACGAAGAAATCAGAACTTCCTCCCGGAAGACCCGCGTTGGCAAGGTCGTTTCCGACAAGATGGACAAGACCGTGGTCGTCGCTATCGAGGACCGCGTCGCCCATCCTCTGTATAAGAAGATCGTCGGCCGTACCTACAAGCTGAAGGCTCATGACGAGCAGAACGCCTGCGGCATCGGCGATACCGTCAAGGTGATGGAGACCCGTCCCCTGTCCAAGGACAAGCGTTGGCGCGTGGTCGAGATCATTGAAAAAGCGAAGTAAGGAGGTGCCGAAGTATGATTCAGCAGGAGTCTTTTCTGAAAGTCGCCGATAATACCGGCGCCAAGGAGATCAAGTGCATCCGCGTTCTGGGCGGTTCCGGCCGGAAGTTCGGCAACATCGGTGATGTGATCGTTGCTTCCGTCCGCAAGTCCACTCCCGGCGGCACCGTGAAGAAGGGCGAGGTCGTGAAGGCCGTCATCGTCCGTAGCGCCAAGGGCGTCCGCCGTAACGACGGCACCTATGTCCGCTTCGACGACAACGCCGCCGTCCTGATCAAGGACGATCACAACCCCAGAGGTACCCGTATCTTTGGGCCTGTGGCTCGAGAGCTACGTGACAAGGATTACATGAAGATCCTGTCCCTCGCCCCCGAAGTCATTTAAGGAGGGCAACGAGTAATGGCTATGAACGTGAAGAAGGGCGATACCGTTGTCGTCCTGTCCGGTAAGGACAAGGGTAAGCAGGGCAAGGTGATGGGCACCGTCCCCGGCTCCCTGAAGGTCGTTGTGGAGGGCATCAACATGGTGACCTGCCACGTGAAGCCTCGCCGTCAGGGCGAGGAGGGCGGCATCGTCAAGCGCGAGGCTGCCATCGCCGCCTGCAAGGTGCAGGTGGTCTGCCCCAAGTGCAGCAAGGCTACCCGCGTTGCGCACAAGGTTGAGGGCGGCAAGAAGACCCGCGTGTGCAAGCACTGCGGCGCTGAGCTGTAAGAAAGGAGCGTAAGGCAAAATGGCTAGAATGAAAGAACTGTACAAGGCCGAAGTCGCACCCGCTCTGATGAAGCAGTTCGGCTACAAGAGCGTTATGCAGATCCCCAGAATCGACAAGGTGGTCGTGAACGTGGGCTGCGGCGAGGCTCGTGAGAATTCCAAGGTCCTGGAGAACGTCGTCGGCGACCTGGCCAAGATTACCGGCCAGAAGCCCGTCATCACCAAGGCCCGCAAGTCCATCGCTAACTTCAAGCTGCGTGAGGATATGCCCATCGGCGCCAAGGTCACTCTCCGCGGCGACAAGATGTGGGAGTTCCTGGACCGTCTGTTCAACGTGGCTCTGCCCCGTGTCCGTGACTTCCAGGGCATCAACCCCAACTCCTTCGACGGCCGCGGCAACTATGCCCTGGGCATCAAGGAGCAGCTGATCTTCCCCGAGATCGAGTACGACAAGATCGACAAGATCCGCGGCATGGACGTGGTCATCTGCACCACTGCTGAAACCGATGAAGAGGCCCGCGAGCTGCTCAAGCAGGTCGGCGCTCCCTTCGCCCGCTAAGGAGGAAGAGACAAATGGCTAAAAAATCTATGATCCTGAAGCAGCAGGGCCCTGCGAAGTTCTCCACTCGCAAGTACAACCGCTGCAAGCTGTGCGGCCGTCCCCACGCTTACCTGCGTGACTACGGCGTCTGCCGTATCTGCTTCCGGGAGCTGGCCTACAAGGGCGAGATCCCCGGTGTCCGCAAGGCTTCTTTCTAAGAAAAAATTGAATTGGCGCAGCGAAAAATACTTGACGAACCGTGGTTCTTCTGGTACGCTAGAAAAGTGGGACATTTCTACGGAAATGTGCCCACTGCGCCATGTTCAGAAATGTTTTCTCACGAAACAGGAGCTGGCGACCTAACTTTTTTGTAACCAAAAGCCTTTGATATGGGGCTTTAGGTGATAATCGGATGGCGAAAGGTCATGACCAATTGGGCACATATGCGCGAGCAGACTACCCCATTGGCCATGATACCTCGCTGCCGCAGCGGTCCATCGGGCCGCAACTCTAAAATAGGAGGATTTAACCATGCATATCACCGATCCTGTTGCGGATATGCTGACCCGCATCCGCAACGCCAACAGTGCCAAGCACGACACCGTTGATGTTCCCGCTTCCAACATGAAGAAGAGCATTGCTCAGATCCTGCTGGACGAGGGCTACATCAAGAGCTTCACCGTGGTGGACGACGGCCTCCAGGGCATGATCCACATCACGCTGAAGTACAACGTCGGCAAAGAGAAGGTCATCACCGGTCTGCGCCGCGTTTCCAAGCCCGGCCTGCGCGTCTATGTGGGCGCCGATGAGCTGCCCCGCGTTCTGCGTGGCCTGGGTATCGCTATCATTTCTACGTCCAAGGGCGTCATGACCGACAAGAAGGCTCGTGAGCTGCATGTCGGCGGCGAGGTCCTGGCATTCGTCTGGTAAGGAGGGTATTTAACAATGTCTAGAATTGGCAGAATGCCCATTACCGTTCCCGCCGGTGTTACCGTGAACGTGGCCGACGGCAACGTGGTCACCGTGAAGGGACCTAAGGGCGAGCTGACCCGTGCTCTGCGCGCGGAAATGATTATTAAGCAGGAAGGCAATACGATCACCGTGGATCGCCCTTCCGATGACAAGCTGCACCGCAGCCTGCACGGCCTGACCCGTACCCTGCTCCACAACATGATTGTCGGCGTGACCGATGGTTTCAAGAAGGAGCTGGACGTCAACGGCGTCGGTTACCGTGTTGCCAAGGAGGGCAAGAACCTGGTTATGAACCTGGGCTTCTCTCATCAGGTGATCGTTCCTGAGATCGAGGGTATCACCATCGATGTCCCCGGTCCCAATAAAATCATTGTCAGCGGCTGCGACAAGCAGACTGTCGGTCAGTTTGCCGCTGAGATCCGCGAGAAGCGTCCCCCCGAGCCTTATAAGGGCAAGGGCATCAAGTATACTGACGAAGTTATCCGCCGTAAGGTGGGTAAGACCGGCGCTAAGAAGTAAGGAGGTGTGCCGATATGATTAAGAGACCCAATACCAACGCGCAGCGTCTGAAGCGCCACAAGCGCGTCCGCGCCAAGATCTCCGGCACTCCCGAGATGCCGCGTCTGAACGTATTCCGCAGCGAAGCCAACATCTACGCCCAGGTCATCGACGATGTCAACGGTGTGACCCTGGCTTCCGCTTCTTCCCTGGACAAGGCCATCGAAGGTTACGGCGGCAACGTTGCCGCTGCCACCGCCGTTGGCAAGCTGGTTGCCGAGCGCGCCAAGGCCAAGGGTATCGAGAACGTGGTCTTCGACCGCGGCGGTTACCTGTACCATGGCCGCGTGAAGGCTCTGGCCGAGGGCGCCCGTGAAGGCGGCCTGAATTTCTAAGGAAGGAGGAACGATCACAATGCCTAGATTTGAAAGAGAGCAGAGCGAGTATATCGAGAAGGTCGTGTACCTGAACCGTGTTTCCAAGACGGTGAAGGGCGGCCGTGTTATGAAGTTCTCCGCCCTGGTCGTCGTTGGCGACGGTAAGGGCAAGGTTGGCTACGGCCTGGGCAAGGCCGCCGAAGTCCCCGAGGCTATCCGCAAGGGCATCGAGGCCGCCAAGAAGAATATGATCACCGTGACTCTGTCCGGAACCACCGTTCCTCATGAGACCATCGGTGAGGCTGGTGCCGGCCGCGTGCTGATGAAGCCCGCTGCCCCCGGTACCGGCGTGATCGCCGGCGGCGCTGTGCGTGCCGTCGTCGAGGCCGCGGGCATCAAGGACATCCGTACCAAGTGCCTGCGTTCCAACAACCCCAACAATGTCGTCGCCGCCGCTTTCCAGGGCCTGAAGAACATGCGTGGACCCGAGGAGGTCGCCCGCATCCGCGGCAAGAGCGTCGAAGAGATCGTGGGTTAAGGAGGCGCGAAACATGGCAAACTTAAATATTAAGCTCGTCAAGAGCCTGAATGGCCGCCTGGAGAAGCAGGTCGCCACCGCACATTCCCTGGGCCTGCGCAAGATCGGTGATGTCACCGTGCAGCCCGACAACGACCAGACCCGCGGCAAGATCGCCAAGATCGGCTACCTGCTGCAGGTTACTGAAGTGAAGTAAGGAGGCACGGAATTATGAAACTGAGCGAACTGTCTCCCGCCGAGGGCTCTGTCCGTCAGGCCTACCGTAAGGGCCGGGGCGCTGGCTCCGGCAACGGCAAGACCGGCGGCCGCGGCCACAAGGGCCAGAAGGCCCGTTCCGGCGGCAAGGTCCGTATTGGCTTTGAGGGCGGCCAGATGCCTCTGGCCCGCCGTATCCCCAAGCGCGGCTTTAACAACATCTTTGCAAAGCCCCTGGAGATCATCAACCTGAACGCCCTGAACGCGTTTGAGGATGGTGAGACTGTTACCGCCAAGGCTCTGCTGGCCAAGGGCATCCTCTCCAAGTGCGAGTATGGCTACAAGGTCCTGGGCAACGGCAAGGTCACCAAGAAGGTCAACGTGGAGGCTTCTGCTTTCTCCGCTTCTGCCAAGGAGGCTATCGAGGCAGCAGGCGGAAAGGCAGAGGTGAAGTAACGTGATCCAGACGATTCGCAAGGCGTGGGGTATCCCTGAGCTGCGGAAGAAGATCATCTTTACACTCCTCATTCTGCTGATCTTCCGGATCGGCAACGCCATCACCGTTCCCTATATCGACAAGGGTGCTCTGGCACTGCAGCTGGAGTCCATGGGCAGCACCTACTTCGGTTTGCTGAACACCATCAGCGGCGGCGCCTTCGCCATGGCGACGGTCTTTGCCCTGAGCATCCAGCCCTATATCAACAGCTCCATCATCATCCAGCTGCTGACCGTGGCCATCCCCGCCCTGGAGCGGCTGGCCCGTGACGGCGGCGAGGAGGGCAAGAAAAAGATCCAGTCCATCACCCGCTATACCACGGTGGCCATCGCCGTCCTGCAGGCTGTGGGCTACTACTTCATGATCAAGCGCTACAACCTGCTGGCTACCGATGCCCCTGGCATCTGGGCCGCACTGGTCATCATCGTGACCCTGATCGCCGGTTCCTCCTTCGTGATGTGGATGGGCGAGCAGGTCAACGAGTTCGGCGTGGGCAATGGTATTTCCATCATCCTGTTCGCCGGCATCCTGGCCCGTGTCCCCAGCATGATCAGCGGTATGATCAAGGGCGTCCAGACCTGGTCCTCCATTCGCTCCGGTGCCATCACCGCTGAGGCCCTGAAGGCATCCTATCAGGCGGTTTACTCCGGTTACAGCGAAGAGCAGATCCAGACCATGGTGGACAACACCATGAACAGCGCTATCGCACCCTGGGGCATCGTGCTGATGATTGTGGGTATGCTGGCCCTGATCGTGTTTATCGTCTTCATCAACGACGCCGAGCGCCGCATCCCCGTGCAGTACGCCAAGCGTCAGGTGGGCCGCAAGATGTACGGCGGCCAGAGCAGCAATCTGCCTATGAAGGTGAGCATGGCCGGCGTTCTGCCCGTCATCTTCGCCCAGAGCATTGCCTCTCTGCCCATCACCGTGTGGAGCTTCATCGGTGTTCCCGAGAAGGGCACCGTGTCCTACTCCATCTATCAGGCCATTGACACCAAGTCCGTCATCTACATGGTGGTGTACTTCGTGATGATCATTGGCTTCAGCTACTTCTACTCCAGTATCCAGTTCAACCCCGTTGAGATCGCCAATAACCTGAAGAAGCAGGGCGGCTTCATTCCCGGCTTCCGTCCGGGCAAGCCCACTGTGGACTTCATCAAGAAGGTCCTGAACAAGATCACCCTGTTCGGCGCCATCTACCTGGGTATTGTGGCAATCTGCCCCCTGATCGCGGGCAAGCTCATCGGCAACAACAGCGTGGCCATCGGCGGTACTTCCGTCATCATCGTGGTCGGCGTGGCGCTGGAGACCGTCAAGGCTCTGGAATCCCAGATGCTGATGCGTCAGTACAAGGGCTTCCTGGAATAAGAAAGAGGGCAGTTTTATGAAACTGATCCTGCTTGGCGCCCCCGGCGCCGGGAAGGGAACACAGGCCGATATCCTGTGTAAAGAACTGGACATTCCCACCATCTCCACGGGCAACATGCTCCGTGCCGCCATCAAGGCCGGCACGGAGACCGGCAAGCAGGCTGAGTCCTATATGAAGGCCGGCAAGCTGGTGCCCGACGAGGTCATCATCGGCATCATCCATGACCGGGTGGCCGAGGACGACTGCAAGAACGGCTACATCCTGGACGGCGTGCCCCGCACCATCGCCCAGGCTGAGTCCCTGGAGAAGGCCGGTATCGTGTTCGACGATGTCATCTCCATCGAGATCTCCGACGAGGTCATCATGGAGCGCATGAGCGGACGCCGCGTCTGTGAGCACTGCGGCGCCAGCTACCATCTGGTGGCTGTGCCTCCCAAGCAGGAGGGCATCTGCGACAAGTGCGGCGGCAAGCTGATCCAGCGTCACGATGATGAACCCGAGACGGTCAAGCACCGCCTCGAGGTCTATCACCAGGAGACCGAACCCCTGAAGGACTTCTACGCGAAGCGCGGCCTCCTGAAATCCGTAGAGAACCAGCCGACTGTGGCGGAGACCTCTGAGGCCATCCTCCGCGCGTTGGGGAGATGAAGCGATGATCACGCTGAAATCTGCCCATGAGATCGACTTGATGCGCCGGGCCGGAAAAATTACCGCGGCTGCCCGTGCCTTGGCAGGGGAAATGGTAAGACCCGGCGTAACAACCCAGGAGATCGACCACGCGGTGGAGCATTTCATCCGCAAACAGGGAGCAGTTCCGTCCTTCCTCCACTATCACGGCTATCCCGCCAGCGCCTGTATCAGCGTCAACGACGAGGTTATCCACGGCATCCCCGGTAAACGGGTGCTGCAGGAGGGCGACATCGTCAGCGTGGATGTGGGTGCGTATATTGGAGGATTCCACGGTGACTGCGCGGCGACCTTCGCCTGCGGACAGATTTCCCAGGAAGCGCAGGATCTGATCGATGTGACCAGACAGAGCTTTTTTGAGGGTATCAAGTTCGCAAAGGAAGGCCACCGTCTGCAGGACATCTCTGCGGCCATCCAGTCCTATGTGGAAAGCCACGGCTGCTCCATCGTCCGGGAATACGTCGGCCACGGTGTCGGCGCCGAGATGCATGAGTCGCCGGAGATCCCCAACTACGGCCATCCCGGCCGGGGACCGCGGCTTCTGCGGGGCATGACACTTGCAATCGAACCCATGGTGAACGCCGGCAGCGCTGCCATCAAGCTGATGCCCGACGGCTGGACCGTCCGGACGCTGGACGGCAAGTGGGCGGCACACTATGAGAATACGGTCCTGATCACCGACGGTGAGCCCGAGATTTTGACGGCCCCCGCCATTTGAGAGGAAACGTATGGAAATTGCAAAATCAAATATCGTCCGATCCGACGCCGGCAGGGACAAGGGCAAGCTCTTTGTCGTTTTAGCGGCAGAGGGGGAGTACCTCCTGCTGGCGGACGGTAAATCCAGAAAGGTGGAATACCCCAAGCGCAAAAAGCGCAGACATGTGCTGTTTGTGTCGGCGGAGGAGACCCGGCTTTCTGAAAAGATCAAAGGCAACGAGAAGATCACCAACAGTGAACTTCGAAGGACCCTCGCCGCCTGCCGCGAGGAAGTCCAACCGGACCAGGAGGGATAACGTTTGGCAAAATCCGATATGATCGAAGTGGAAGGTGTTGTGGTGGAAGCCCTGCCCAACACGACGTTCCAGGTTGACATTGGAAATGGACACACGATTCTGGCGCATATTTCCGGAAAACTCAGAATGAATTTCATCAGGATTCTGCCCGGCGACAAGGTTACGGTGGAGCTGTCCCCGTACGACCTGACCCGCGGCCGGATCACCTGGCGCAGCAAGTGAGCTGTCCAGGCGAAATCAATGACTTGAAACCGCTGAAAGGAATGGTTTAGAACTATGAAAGTAAGACCGTCCGTGAAGCCCATGTGCGAAAAGTGCAAGGTCATTCGCCGCAAAGGCCGTGTCATGGTCATTTGCGAGAACCCCAAGCATAAGCAGAGACAGGGCTAACATTTAATTGGAGGTGCTTTAAGAGTATGGCACGTATTGCCGGTATTGACCTGCCGAAGGATAAGCGTATCGAGATCGGCCTCACCTATATCTACGGCATTGGCAGAAAGAGCGCCAAGGATATCCTGGCGAAGACTGGCGTCGACCCCGACACCCGCGTGAAGGATCTGTCCGACGCTGACGAGCAGAAGCTGCGTGACGCCATCGACGAGTACGTCGTCGAAGGTGACCTGCGCCGCCAGACCGCGCTGGACATCAAGCGCCTGAGCGAGATCGGCTGCTATCGCGGCCTGCGTCACCGCAAGGGCCTGCCCGTCCGTGGCCAGCGCAGCAAGACCAACGCAAGAACCCGCAAGGGTCCCAAGAAGACCATTGCTAACAAGAAGAAGTAAGGAAGGAGATCGAACATGGCAACTGCTAAGGCTTCCGGCGGCAAGAAAGTCATTCGCCGCCGCCGCGAAAAGAAGAACATCGAGCGTGGTCAGGTCCATATCCGTTCTTCTTTCAACAACACCATGGTGACTGTCACTGATACCCAGGGCAACGCCATTTCCTGGGCTTCCTCCGGCGGACTGGGTTTCCGCGGCAGCAAGAAGTCCACTCCATTCGCTGCTCAGACCGCGGCTGAGACCGCTGCCCGTGCCGCGATGGAGCATGGCCTGAAGACCGTGGAGGTCTTCGTCAAGGGCCCCGGCCAGGGCCGCGAGGCTGCGATCCGCGCACTGCAGGCCGTGGGTCTGGAAGTGACCATGATCAAGGACGTCACTCCCATCCCCCACAACGGCTGCCGTCCCCCGAAGCGTCGCCGCGTGTAATAAAAGAGGAGGTAACAAGCAATATGGCAAGATATACCGGCGCAGTCTGCCGCCTTTGCCGCAGAGAAGGCCAGAAGCTCTTCCTGAAGGGCGACCGCTGCTATACGGATAAGTGCTCCATCGAGCGTCGTGGTTACGCTCCCGGCATGCACGGCAATGCAAGAAACAAGAAGCTCAGCGAATATGGCCTGCAGCTGCGTGAGAAGCAGAAGGCCAAGCGCTACTACGGCGTCCTGGAGAGCCAGTTCCATGACTACTTCGAGATGGCCAACAAGAAGGCTGGCATGACCGGCGAGAACCTGCTGTCCATTCTGGAGACCCGTCTGGACAACGTGGTGTACCGCCTGGGCTTCGCCATGAGCCGCGCTGAGGCCCGTCAGCTGGTGCTGCACGGCCACTTCACCGTCAACGGCAAGAAGGTCAACATTCCTTCCTACCTGGTGAAGACCGGTGATGTGGTGGAGCTGAAGGAAGGCTCCCGCAGCCTGGATAAGTTCAAGGGCTCCCTGGAGGCCAACGCTTCCCGCGTGGTCCCCAAGTGGCTGGAAATGGACAAGAACAACGTGGCCAAGGTCGTCGCAGAACCCGCCCGTGAGGACATTGATCTTCCCATCGAGGAGCATCTCATCGTCGAGTTGTACTCCAAGTAATTGGAGGATACCCTCGAAGATGATACGAACTGCCTGCGGCCTGCTGTGCATGGCCGCAATGAGAAGATGAAGGAGGGTAACTGCATGATCGAAATTGAAAAGCCCCAGATCGAATGTATCGAGGCGCCCTGCGACGTGACGTACGGCAAGTACGTGGTGGAGCCCCTGGAGCGCGGATACGGCACGACCCTGGGCAATGCGCTCCGCCGCATTATGCTTTCCTCTCTGCCCGGCACCGCTCCGACCACCATCAAGATCGCCGGTGTCCAGCATGAGTTTTCCACCATCCCCGGTGTGAAGGAAGACGTGACGGAGATCGTCCTGAATGTAAAAGGCCTCCTGACCAAGCTGCACAGTGAGACGGGGAAGACCGTTTATATCGAGGCTGTGGGCCCCTGCGAAGTGACTGCCGGCGACATTAAGGCTGACGGTGAAGTGGAAGTCCTGAACCCCGATATGCACATCGCTACCCTGGACAACGGTGCCACCCTGAACATGGAGATCACCCTGTCCCACGGCCGCGGCTATGTGCCCGCTGACCGCAATAAGCCCCAGCAGAACGTGATCGGCACCATTGCCGTGGACTCCATCTACACCCCCGTATACAAGGTGAATTACACCGTGGAGCCTACCCGCGTGGGTGCCTCCAGCGACTTCGACAAGCTGACCCTGGAAGTCTGGACCGACGGCACCATCTCCGCCCGGGACGCTGTGTCCCTGGGCGCCAAGATCCTGTGCGACCACTTCACCCTCTTCACCGATCTCTCTGAGAACGTGGGCAGCAAGCCCACCGTGGTGGAGAAGGCCGAAGCCCAGCGGGACAAGGTCCTGGAGATGACCATCGAGGAGCTGGACCTCTCCGTCCGCAGCTTCAACTGCCTGAAGCGCGCCAACATCAACACCGTTGAGGACTTGATTTCCAAGACCGAGGATGAGATGATGAAGGTCCGCAACCTGGGCCGCAAGTCCCTGGAAGAGGTCATCAACAAGCTGGCTATGATGGGCCTGCATCTGGCCGACGAAGAAAACAACTAATTGATTCTACGCCGGCGGACAGAACCACCGGCTGACCAAAATCCTGATAAGGAGGAAACCGAAATGCCCGGAACTCGGAAACTTGGCAAGACCACTGACCAGCGTATGGCAATGTTGCGTCAGCAGGTCACGGATTTCCTGGACAACGGGAAGATGGAGACCACCGTCACCCGTGCCAAGGAGATCAAGCCCATGGCTGAGAAGATGATCACCCTCGGCAAGAAGAACGACCTGGCCGCTTACCGTCAGGCTATGAGCTTCATCACCCGTGAGGACGTCTGCAAGAAGCTGTTCAAGGAGATCGCCCCCAGCTACGCTGAGCGCAACGGCGGCTACACCCGCATCGTGCGCACCGGCGTCCGCCGCGGTGACGCCGCTGAGACTGCCATCATCGAACTGGTGAAATAAGTCTCATTTCCCCGGATTCAAAAGCCCTTTGCAATGTGTACCTAGGCACATTGCAAAGGGCTTTTTGAGTTTTCCCGGGAAAAGTCGGGTTTGTCTTTCCAAATGAGCCGCCATATGCTATAATCATAGCAACAAAAAGGAGGCGATCCCATGAGAAGAGTCCGTTGCCATGAATGCGGGAAGCGGTATAACTACGATGTGGATGATTTCTGCCCCCGCTGCGGCGCCTTTACACAGCCTACCAAGACACTGGACATCGGTGCGGATGGGACCGTGATCCGGGTGGAGGGCATCAATGAAGAAAATCACCGGGATTCTTTCGTTCACGCAGAGCTGCATGCGGAGAACCGGAGACGCCGCGGCACGGCTCTGGAGGTGGAGGAAACGCCCCGGAGGAGAGCGCAGGCGGACGTCCGTCAGCCTATCCGGCAGACCCGAAAGGAAGCGGGGAAAAAGAACCCCGTTGCCTTGATTTTATGGATCATTTTTGCAGTGATTGCCTTGAATGTTTTGAGCCAGATCTTTTATATTTTCCTGTAAAAAAGCCGTCCCGGGACACGTTGGCCCCGGGACGGTTTTTCATCCATAACAAGTTTTTGACAGCAGTATTTTTTTCGTAATTGCATAACCTACCTCTGAAAAATACGGAGGGATTGGAAGCGCATGCGAAAACAGTGGATATGCCTATGGCTCTGCGTGAGTTTGCTGCTCCTGCGGGTGGGTGAAGCGCCAACGGACCTTGCCGCTGACGGCGCGGCGCAGATTCCCGCGGAAACGAATTATGTGGCTTTGACATTTGACGACGGTCCACGCCAGGACACCACGGACCGCCTGCTGGACGGGCTTCGGGAGCAAGGTGCCAGTGCTACCTTCTTCCTGGTAGGCGAACAGGCGGAGCGGTATCCGGAGCTGGTAAAGCGGATGCAGGCGGAGGGGCACCAGGTGGGGAACCATACTTGGAGCCATGTGCGGCTGGAGGGAGCGTCAGCAGCCGTCATTCAGGAAGAAGCCGGGAAAAATGAAGAACTGCTGGAAACCCTCCTGGGAGGCAGCGGATACTGGCTGCGGCCTCCTTATGGGCTGATTACACCGGGTACAGAAAAGCTAATTCAGGTGCCTATGGTCAAGTGGTCCGTAGATCCGCGGGACTGGGAGAGCAAGAACACGGAAAAGGTGGTGCGGGCCATCCTGAAGGATGTGAAGCCCAACAGCATCATCCTGCTTCACGACATCTATGATACCTCCGTGGACGCAGCGCTGGAGGTGGTGGATACTCTGGAGGCGCAGGGCTACTGCTTTGTGACTGTGGAGGAACTTCTGTGTCTAAACGGTGTGACACCGGAAGCGGGAAAGCTGTACCGCACCGGCACCGGGACCACATAAAAAAGAGATCCTCCCAATATTCGGAGGGTCCCTTTTTATGTGATAATGGTCGCTTGAAAAAAGATCAGCCCATGATCAGCAGGATCAGGGTCAGGACCAGGAAGACAGCGCCCACCCACTTGGTGGCACGGGCCAGCTTGGCATCCAGAGTCTTGGCCTTGTTCTTGGCCAGGAAGGAATCGGCAACACCACCGATGGCACCGGACAGGCCGGCGCTCTTGCCGGACTGGAACAGAACGGCGACAATGATGGCCAGGCCGCACAGCAACTGCAGAATGGTGATAACGAGTTTCAAAGCAGACATAACAGAAAACCTCCAAAATTCACGCTTACGCGATACATATTTAGTTGCTTCACAGAAAACCATGTTACCATAGTTTTTCTCCGTTTTCAAGGGCTTTTTTCAAAAAAGAGATTCCGTTTCAAAAAAGAGATTCCGTTTTGTATGTAGTGAAGCCTGGAGGTATGAAATGACCTCTGACAGGGACCAGAGGTTGATGACAATGAGAAAAAGTAATATGGTGAAAGAGAGCTGATAGCTGGGCGTTTTCTCGCGGAACTGCCTGCGGAAAAAAATTATTAAAATATGGAACAAATGTTTGCATTTTCGGGAATGGTGTGTTACAATACATACAAGGGTAATTTGCGAAGCTGCAAAGAGAACAGGAGGTCCATCATGGCGGAGCTGACCAGTATGCAGCAGAGAATTTATGAATATATCGCGTCCTGCATCCGGGAGCAGGGCTATCCGCCCTCCGTGCGGGAGATCGGAGAGGCGGTAGGGCTGAAGTCCCCGTCCACGGTACATTTCCATCTGAAGCATTTGGAAGAGGCAGGAGTCATCGAGAAGGGTGCTGGCAAAGGGCGCGCCATCACGTTGACGGCGCCGCCTGTGCCGGAGGATAAGGTTCCCATCGTGGGTAATGTGGCTGCGGGAAGCCCGATTTTGGCTGAGGAATGCATCGAGGACTACTTGACCTTTGACACCGGCGGCCACGGAGATGAGTATTTTGCACTCCGGGTCCGGGGCGAGTCCATGCTGAACGCCGGCATTCTGCCGGGGGACCTGGTGGTGGTACGCCGCCAGCAGACCTGCAGCAATGGTGAGATCGTGGTGGCTATGATTGAGGATGAGGCCACGGTCAAGCGTTTTTCCAAGCAGAACGGGCATATCTGGCTGCTGCCGGAAAATGAGGCCTATTCCCCCATTGACGGCACTTATGCCCAGATATTGGGAAAAGTGGCTGCGGTGGTGCGCCGCTATTGAGAGATAAAAGGGACTGCGGGATACCGCAATGGCATTAAGATAATGGCATTATCCTAAAAGAAGTTACTACAAAACGGTTCAAGCAAAGCACTTTCGTACTTTGCTTGAACCGTTAATTCATATCTGGGCATGATAAGTAAGCGGATC
>Ga0129317_1000750_pt1 | contig 29922 bp, 26 predicted proteins | sample Cm1ome_FD_94430 | JGI IMG/M metagenome (GOLD analysis project Ga0129317, IMG submission 94430) | Eastern black-and-white colobus group fecal microbial communities from Wisconsin, USA - Cm1105 metagenome | ecosystem: Host-associated > Mammals > Digestive system > Large intestine > Fecal | place... | reverse complement strand
GAAATACGACATTATGCAATATCCCGTTACCATTATCATGTAAGGCAATATCAGCCTTAGCATATACAGGCTGAATTGCCTTACTGACTTCTTTATGTTTACCAGATACCCCGTGACCAACAGAAATGCCGGCATCAGAAACTTAATGTTCCATCTTATGCTCGGGTACGTGTCGCAAAAAAAAGCGATGTGCCGCAGCACCACCAGTACTATCAAGACAAACTTAATGAAATCTATCGATTGGTCTCTTTGTTTCATAATCAACAAACACGTTCAGTTTTTACTATTCAACAATAAATGTTGCTCCCTTTTCACATTCAAATCCATTCTTTATGATAACTTCTGATGCATTGGTTATTTTCAGAGTTTTACCATTTTTTATGATAACGTTTCCATGCTCTTTATCATTTGTTACATCATACCCAATATAGACTGTCCCTTGATTATTGTATGTTGCATCTTGGTTAAATGTGACGTTTTGAATATATATATCATCAGATGTTTTATGATATTCTATATCTGATATTTTCGATACCGTATCATAGAACCCGTGAAACTGTACATTTATAATATAATTGTCGCTATTTGATTCTATTGTCTGAACTGTAAAACATTTGGACAGGTTATTATCCAATGCAATCCTCTTCTTTGAATATGAATTGTTTATAGCGAAAAAACAACATATAATAAATATAATTCTGTATTTCCCCATTTCTGTAATTATTTAGTTATAATCATTTTTTTTGTATCATATACATTCCCGTCAATAATTAAGGCATATACGTATAGTCCTTCATTGAAATTATTTGCCGTAATATCTATACTCCCTTTGCCACGCTCATTGATAATAAACTTGTTTTTCTGCTTTCCGCTCATGTCATAAATACATAAAGCAGCTTCATTAACACCATTAGGTATGTTATATTCAATTGATGTTTCTGTAGAAAACGGATTGGGGGAATTATTACCTAAAACTATATCGTTATAAATATTATCTCCATTACCGGCAGAACGTGTTTTGTTTAGTGAATACCTTTGTTCCAATGACTGTAGCCTGTTGTTCAATTCATTTATTGTTTGTACTAAAATCGGTATCATCTCCATGTAATTAACACTTGTAGTGCCATCTTCATTTTCATAAACTAAATCGGGGAAAGACTCTTGTATTCTTTCAACGGACAAGGCATAGTGTTTCTTTGACAGATTCTGAGCTTCAAGCATGGACATTGCACGCTCAACCTCTACCGTATCTGCATTATTTATTGTTTTTGTCAGATTATTATCAGGTGTAATATAGTAAGGTATGGCCGTCATTCCTTTTATTTTTTCCGTCATTGATGTGCCTGTTGCCGTTTCATCTACAGTCAGAATATCTGTTTCAGCATTTCTTTTTTCTAATGTTGAAACAGCCTTATTAAGCACAGTTCCTGATATGGACCCTGTTACAGAAAGATTTCCTACAACTTTTGTTGCGCCATTAAAATAGCCTGCATACTTGCCGCCTGTATTGGAGCCATTTTCTGTGGAATTGGTTGTTCCATAAATGGCTGCACCGTTGTTTGTTCCATCCAGCCTGCCGTATACTCCGTAATTCCATCCAGAGGTTGCATTTCCAGCGATGCCCATTATTCCAAACGACCGTCCTGAATTCAATACAGTATAGCTAAAGGCTTCTCCTCTTACGCCGACACTGAAATTTGTATTAGCATTGGCACTGCCTCCGAATAGGGCACATCCCCAACCGGAATTCGAGCCTTCACGCTTAGAATAGACACCATAGCCGGAGCTTAACAGCGACACCTTCCAGTCATTATTACCTTTATTGTTAATGCTCAACATAGACAACGGGGTCTCGGTTGTTCCGACGCTTACATTTCCGTTGCTGTTTACTCTAAATTGTGCGTTACTGCTTAATACAAAACAGCACATAGCTATCACAGTGAAAAATTTTTTTCTCTTCATTTTGTTTGTCTTTTAGTTAATATAATTATTGTTTACTGAATTAATCAGCGTATATACAGGTGTAGGAATACAAGTATTTCTATAGTTCTATCTCTGCCCAGAAGCAGTAGTTGCCAGTAAGAAACTGAATGACGCACTCACCGCTGATGTAATCGGGCAACTCGTATTGAGCAGCATCAGCAGGGACTACAGATGTGAACACCACTTCTCCGTTCTGCACTATATTAATAATGTACTCGGAATGGTAAGGTTGGAAAAGGAGAGTTGTGCCATCCATACTGATTTCAGGCATACGCATGGGAGCCTTGCCTTTATCTGTATGAATAGGCTTTGGGTCAATTTTCTCACAGCGTAAACACAGTATGTCCGCTTTAGCAGAAATTTGGATGCGTCCTAATGTAAATAGGACAAAACAGATAGTTAAGATTCTTTTTATCATTGTATAATTTTTTAAGTTTGGGTGCAAAGGTATGGTTTTATATTTAAACAGCCAAAAAAATTTACCGACTAAAACTTAACCAAAACTTAACCAAAACTTAACCAAATTTCAAATGCAGTGAAAATCAAATAATTATCAAGATTTAACTAAAATTTAACCTCGATATTTATACGATTTCCATAATCTTTTTGTCAAACTCTCTGGACGTTCCTGTTACATTGAAGAATCTGAAAAGCATTTCTGAACGTATCTTAGAAATATAAGATTGGGTGACGCCGAGCATATTGGCTATAGCCTTTGGCTTTACAAACATCCGCAACAGCATGCATGTATAAAACTCTTTTTCGTTTAAGTTCTTTGACGAGATAAATTCATAAAATCCGGGATAAATCTCAGCAGCCATAGTCTTTAATTCCTGCCACTGACTGTCATCTGGAGCTTGCCCCTTTGATGACAATTCATGCAATGTAGGATAAAACTTATGCCGTTTCAAATTCTCATTAGCCAAGTCTATTTCATGCTTTTCCTGTTTATATTTAACTTGCAAATCCGTCTTTAATTTTATGATTATGCTTTCTTTCTCAGTTATCATCCGATGCAGTTCTTCTATATTGTGATGCAATAAGTCCATGCCGGATTCTGCTTGCTTTAATGCCAAGGCATTGTCCTCTGATATTTGGGCACTTGCCAAATATTTCGATTTTTCATTTGCAAGCAGTTTGTCAAGGTCTGATTTCTGGCTTGTCAGTTTTGTAACTTCTGACTGCAAATAGGCAATGTCTGTTACACTTTTATGATATTTACGGGACATTTCCCTGCGCTTCTGTCTTGTATTTCTGACATAGTATATTCCTGCCAGCATCATAATTAAAAGAAAGCCTGCCAGCCATCTGACTTTGTTACGTTCTGCCACATTCTTTTCTTTTTCCTTTTGTGCTATCTCCTGATTATGTATATAGTTGTACAAGCCATGGACATTTGCAACTTCCCTTGTTGCCATATGTGCATATACGGAATCATTCATCTCATAACTGTATAGCGCATATTTTGCAGCTGAGTCAGGGCGGTTTGTCTGCTGAAACAATAATGCAAGTCCCCGTGCCCCTGCATTCTGATTGTTGAAATCCTTGCCGTCACGCAGTTCTTTGCGGAAGTAATATTCAGCGGAGTCATATTGGTTTACTGTAAGATAATATTGGCTTTTATAATAATAGTACACCTCACGTCCATGTTCAATATTACCTTTAGCATCGAAAAATCCTGATTCAGTATCATAGATATCAATATAGTGTTTCGCCTTTGTTATGTCGCCTTTATTTAACAATAATTTTATAGAAGTTCCCAACATTGAAGCCGCGATGTCTGGGTGTCCGTATTTTCTGAAAAGCATGGAAAGCTTTTCACACAGGAATATAGCGGAATCGGACTTATGCCATTGATCGTAAATATGGATTTTGTCTGCCATATTAAGCAGGGCATTGACGGTATCTCCTGCCGTATAGGCATATTTAATGGCTTTATCCGTACATTCCAAATCATGCTGAAGCAGGTTTTGCTGCCAAAATATATTTCCCATTTGCCCATACACCCTGCTCAGCTGCCAATAGTCGCAGTCTTTGGCTGTGGTGTCGGCCATTGCCACGGCATCCTGAAAGCATTTCAGCGCCATGGGCGACTCTCCGGTGTCATAATATGCACGTCCGAGCAGATAGTGGGCAAGCATCTTTTCGTTGGGTGTTCCGTGGTCGTCGAAATAGTCGGCAAGCTGCTGTGTCCCGTCAGTAGTACGGAACAGTGTGTCGAGCTTGTTGAGCGCATTGGTGTGGTGAAGGCTGCACTGCATGCGGAAGTGTCGCCCGAAGTGCTGCTCATGCTCCTTCAGGCTGTCGAGAATATGCAGTGCCGAGTCGGGAAAATCATTCATTACTGACACTGCACACTGCAGTGCCATGCGGTGCTCACGGGACTCTGAGCATGACTGCATGCCCGCCATGATACCTGCCAATATAACAAATGCAAACACTGCATTTCTCATCAGAACTCCAGCGGCTCCTGTTTGTCCTTCATATAATAGTCGTTGAGCATACCAATGAGCGTGGTTATCTCCTTCACGGCATGTGCTGTGTTTGTAGATATCTCCTTTTTTTTGAGTCTCAGCATCATCGTGCCATAAAGCGAATTGAAACAAGTCTCCACCTCGTGCTCCTCCTTGTTGGCTCCGCGGTTGCGCAGCTCCACGATATATGGCAGCACCTTATAGTATTCTGATGAGTAGAATGGGTATTTAGTGCTGCCGAGCAGCTGCTGGTGAAGCTCGCACAGTTTCTGCAGCGTGACGGCGTTGATCTGCAGATGACCTTTCTCGCGCTTGCCCTCGCTGTTCATCATCCGTATGAGGTTGCCAAACCAGTCGGTCTCCTCTTCCTTCTGTTCATCGGTGTAGTCAAAACGGTCGATATACTCGCGCTGAATTCGTGCAAGCGAACATCCAAAGGCACGGATGGTGTCCTCCACCTGCCACATATATAATAGGTATTCGGCAATATTTGTCTCTCTCAATTTTGCTGCAATAAACATATTCTATATTTATTTTTTATCAATTGCACATTATATGTATTAGAAGAAACGGTAGAGGTTGGTTACTGTTCCGAAAAGCATGATGACCGAGAATATCATCACCACCGACCCAATAATCTGGTTGATAATCTTCAACTCACTGTTGTCGAAACGGCTGCCCACCTTATCAATGAGCCACGTCAGCCCAAACCACCACAGCATGGCTCCGCCCACAATACTCAGGAAGCCCACAATCATCTCGAACGAATGGTCGGGAAGCACAAAGGCAAACTGTGCAAACGTTGCCATGAAAAGGAAAATAATCAGCGGATTGCTGAAGGTGACGAAAAACGCCGTCACTCCGTTATGGAGCAGCGAGCCCTTGGAGTTCGACGATTTATGAATGTTGCGCGTGGGATCGCTGCGATAGGTGTAGACACCGAAGATGAGCAGCAGCACGCTGCCTATAATCTGAAGATAAAACTTGTTCTGACCATCATTGACAAAGTCCATCACAAAACTCATACCAAATCCTGTGATGGCAGCATAGATGATGTCACTAACGGCTGCCCCGGCTCCCGTCACCAGCCCATACCAGCGTCCCTTGTTCAGAGTGCGCTGCACACAGAGCACCCCCACCGGTCCCATCGGAGCCGATGCGATAACGCCTATCAAAAGTCCCTTGAATACGAAATTCAATATGTCTATATGTAAATTGAATGGCATAACGGGCGCAAAAGTACATAAAAATTATGAAAAAAGCAAGATTTTTACGGGATTTTTTCTTTTTTCAGACTTTTTTGTCTACCTTTGTAACCGATTTATCAGAACTAACAAAAGAAAACAGAATAACAGATGAATTCACAACAGGAAATTAAGCCATACGTAATTGGCTTGGATTTGGGAGGGACCAACTCCGTATTCGGTATCGTAGACAGCCGTGGTGAGATTAAAGCCACCACCTCAATCAAGACTCAGGGTTATCAGAACGCTGAGGACTATGTAGACGCGGCAGTGGAGGGACTGCAGCTCATCATCGACCAGGTGGGCGGCATCGACACCATCAAGGCTATGGGCATAGGCGCCCCAAACGCAAACTTCTACCGCGGCACCATTGAGTATGCGCCAAACTTGGTTTGGGCAAACAAGTCGGTAGTGCCGCTGGCGCAGATGTTCAGCGAGAGACTCAACAACATTCCAGTGGCAATGACCAACGATGCCAACGCGGCAGCAATTGGCGAGATGACCTACGGCGTGGCACGCGGTATGAAGAACTTCATCATGATTACCCTCGGCACTGGCGTGGGCAGCGGCATTGTGGTAAACGGTCAGCTACTCTACGGCCACGACGGTTTTGCAGGCGAACTGGGACACGTTACAATGGTTCGCGAGGGCGGCAGACTGTGTGGCTGCGGGCGCACGGGATGTCTGGAGACTTACTGCTCGGCAACAGGTGTGGCACGCACGGCACGCGAGATTCTCTCACAGACCGACAAGCCTTCACTCCTGCGCGAACTTGACCCGGAGAAGATCACATCGCTCGACGTATCGATTGCGGCAGGCAAGGGCGACGAGGTGGCAAACGAGATTTTCAAGTTCACAGGCAAGATGCTGGGTGAGGCATGCGCTGACTTCGCTGCATTCTCATCACCTGAGGCTTTTGTATTCTTCGGCGGTCTGGTTAAGGCAGGCGACCTGATTATGAATCCTATAAAAGAAGCATACGACAATCACATAATGAATATATTCAAGGGCAAGGCAAAATTCCTTGTGAGCAGCCTCGACGGTGCAAGCGCCGCTGTACTCGGAGCAAGCGCCATTGGCTGGGATATTCAGTAATAAAATTAAGTAAAAAAGAAGTTAGGAAATAAAAATTAAATAAATTAAGGGGTTAAACCAAATGTCGAGTGCAGCCGACAGTCATAGAACATAATAGTTTTTTGCCATGAAATCTGCGCTATAGTCATTTGGTTTAACTTTTCTTATTTTTACCGGACCCGCAACGACAGGTCGGATGAGTCAGACAAGTCAGACAAGTCGGGCAAAGCCGACAACAAAAAAACAACAGACAATGAAAAGGATTGTTTTATATTTGGCAATGGCACTCATGCTATTCTCAGCCACAAGCCTGAATGCCCAGAAAAAGAAGCAATATGCGCTCTACGCAGTGGCATTCTACAACCAGGAGAATCTTTTCGACACTCTGCACGATGCAGGCAAGAATGACTATCAATATCTGCCCAACGGCTCCTACCACTGGACCGGCATGAAATACAAGAGCAAGATAAAGAACATGGCAAAGGTGCTGTCGATGCTCGGCACCACCCACGAGAACCATCCTGTAAAACCAGCGATAATCGGACTGTCGGAGGTGGAGAACATCAACGTGCTGCGCGACCTTGTGGCAGATGAGAGCCTGCGCAACCGCAACATGAAGATAGTACACATTGAGGGTCCCGACAAGCGTGGTGTCGACTGCGCCTTTCTCATCGACTCCACACAGTTCAAGCTGAAGGACAGCCGCCTTGTGCAGTATGTATATGAGAACGGTGACACTGTACGCAAGACCCGCGGCTATCTCATAGCACGCGGCGAAATGGCAGGCGAGGATGTGGCTGCAATAGTGTGTCACTGGCCAAGCCGCTTTGCAGGAAGCGAGTTCCGCGAGATGGCGGGCAGACAGGTGAGAGTGGTAAAGGACTCGCTGCTGCGCATCAACCCCGACATGAAAATAATGGTGATGGGCGATATGAACGACGACCCCGACGACAAGTCGATGAAGGAGGCATTGGGAGCCAAGCGCGAGAAAGAGGACTGCACTGTCAATGACATGTACAACCCATGGTGGAACGTGCTGCGCAAGCAGAAAACCGGCACTCTGCTCTACGACGGGAAATGGAACCTGTTTGACCAGATAGTGGTGAGCGGCAATATGCTCAACACTGACAAGAAACAGCTGTCATATCTCAAGCCAGAGATTTTCCGACGCGACTTCCTATTCCAAACTGAAGGGAAATACAAAGGAAGCCCCAAGCGAACACACGCAGGAGGTGTGTGGCTCAACGGATACAGCGACCACCTGCCGGTGGTGTTGTGGCTGGTGAAGGAGACTGCGGGGAACTGAAAATGAAAACTAAAACAAATAAAAAATAAATGAAAAAACGACTAAAACTGTTGGGCGCAATGCTTTGCACAGCCCCCATTGCCTTTGCGCAGACAGTGCAGGAGCAGCAGAGCGACTCGCTGCAAAACACTTTCCGCGAAGACAACGCAACATTCATTTTTTCTGAAGACCAGCTGAGCGAGGATGACGACAACGCCAACGTGTCGTCACTGGTGCACAACGCAAACGACCCTTATCTCTCGGAAGTGGGATATCTGTTCAGCCCCATGCGGTTTAAATACCGCGCGTTTGACTCACAGTACAGCCGCAACTTCATGAATGGCGTGATGATGAACAATGTGGAAACAGGACGGTTCTCGTTCTCGGGAATGACTGGAGGACTGAACGACGCCACACGAAACAAGGAAGGAATCGACCTGTTCGGGCAAAACAACTTCGGCTATGCCGGACTGGCAGGCGCAACCAACATCAACCTGCGCGCCAGCCAATATGCGGCAGGCAGCAAGCTGGGACTGGCAGCCACCAACCGCAACTACATTCTGCGAGCCACCTACACCTACGCCAGCGGAGTGCAGGCAAACGGCTGGAGCTACATGGCGAGCTTTGCCTACCGATGGGCAAACCGCGGAGTGATTGACGGAACATTCTACAACGCCTTCAGCTATATGCTGGGAGCAGAGAAATACATCAACAACCGCCACCACCTGAGTTTCGTGACATGGGGAGCGCCAACAGAGCGCGGACAGCAGGGAGCAGCCACCGAGGAGGCATACTGGCTGGCAAACAGTCACTACTACAACCCCTACTGGGGCTACCAAAACGGCAAGATGCGCAACAGCCGCGTGGTGAACGAGTTCTCGCCAAACGCAATGCTGACATGGGACTACATGAAAGACGAGAAGACAAAGCTCACAACAAACCTGAGCTTCACATACACCATGTACTCATCGACAGCGCTGAGCTACAACAACGCATACAACCCTATGCCGACATATTATAAGAATATGCCGAGCTCGGTGTTCAATGTCTACAATCCAGAATACAACAACCCTGAGTGGCTGGCTGCAAATCCGGGCATATACGACCAGTACAAGTCGCTATACAACTACTGGACAGCATCGAAAGCCAACCGACAGGTGCAGTGGGACCGCATCTACGCCATGAACCAGGCTGCCAACCTTGAGGGCAAGGACGCGCTGGTGTATCAGGAGAAGCGACACAACGACCAGATGGTGTGGCGACTGAACACTGTGTTCGACAAGATGCTTGACAACGGGCATCATTACACCCTGGGCGCCAACCTTAACCACACAAAGGGTATGCACTACAAGACCATGGCAGACTTGCTGGGCAGCACCTCGTTCCACGACTACGACTCGTACTCAATAGCCGACTACGGCTATGGCAGCCAGGAGGTGCAGAACGACCTTGACCACCCCGACCGCATGATAAGCAAGGGCGACCGCTTTGCCTACGACTACGACATAACCGTGAACAAAGCGCAGGCATGGGGGCAGTACTCGCTCACAGCAGGCAACTTCTCGGCTATCATCGCCGGCGACATTGAGGGAACGACAATAGAACGCTACGGAAACATGCGCAACGGACGGGCTGCCAACTATTCGAAAGGCAGCAGCGGCACCGCAAAATTCCTGGGCGGAGGCGGACGCCTGCAGTTGGGCTACAAACTCTTTGGCTCAAGCACACTCACACTGAGCGGAAACATCGAGAGCCAGGCACCGCTGGCATACAACAGTTTCGTGGCACCGCGAATGAGCAACAACTTTGTGGACAACCTGAAAAACGAGCTTGTGATGGGCGCACAGGCTGCCTACAGATTTGACTTCGGACCGCTGGGAGGTATCGTCAGCGCATACTACAACCGCATATCGAACATGACACGCCAGACTGCATTCTACAACGACGACATGGGCTACTTCACCTATCTCACAATGAGCAACATCAAGCAGGAATACAAGGGTGTGGAGGCTGCAATATCACTGCGGATTACAAACGGGCTGAAATTCAACCTCATCGGAACAATAGCCGATGCAAAATACATCAACAACCCCGACGCACAGCTGGCATACGAAGGCTCTAACGCCGAGACCATCAAGGCAATCAACACATGGCTGAACCCTGTGACCAAAGCCGAGATGGACCGTAAGCTGCAGGTGAACTACGACGGCATGCGCGAATACTCAACACCTCTCACCGCGCTCAGCTTCGGCATCGACTACAATATGAGCGGATGGTATTTCAGCGCCAACCTCAACTATTACGACCGTGTGTACATAGGCGCAAGCTCGTACAGCCGTCTTGCCAATGTGCTCGACAACAACATGGGCTACTACACCAGCGACCAGATTGAATACAACATCGACGGAACGGTGACAACGGGAGCCGACATGGCTAAGGCAAACGGAGGAAACCTCTATGCCAAGGGCATGGAAGGAGTGGCTGACGGCACTCTGCTGGCAAGCTACGCTCCAAAGCAGACAAAGGCAAAGGGAGGATTCATGCTCGACGCCTCAATAGGCCATCAGTTCTATCTCCCCCACGACCGCAGGCTCAACGTAAACCTTCAGGTGATAAACATCACCAACAACCGCAACCTGTGTACGGGCGGTTACGAGCAAAGCCGCAACGACCGCAGCGAATTTCAGTTCTCAAAGAACTCATACATATTCTACGCCAACGCCATCAACGCGTTCCTGAACGTGAGTCTACGTTTCTAACCATATATATAATATAAATAAGGTATATGAAAAACTTACTAAAATATACAGCAGCGGTGGTTGCAGGCATGTGCCTCACAACATCGTGCATGAACAGCTTCGACGAAGAGCAGGTGGACACCAGCATCGTGACCGCCGACAATGTGGGAACACCCAATGCCACCATCACCGGCATACGCTCACAATATGCCTCTGCCATAAGCAACTCAAGCTGGCAGGTGGTGGAGAGCGAGACTGTGATTGAGGGCATAGTGACCGCCAACGACATCAGCGGCAATCTCTATCAGCAGATACTGATTCAGGAACTGGGAGCCGACGGCCGCGTGCGCACCGACGTGCCGGGAATAATGGTGGGAATGAAGGGGCTGTCGTGCTTCTACACCATCTTCCCCGTAGGTCAGAAGATACGCATAAACCTCAAGGGACTCTATGTGGGCGGCTACGGCAAACAGGCAAAGATAGGCCAGCCGTATATGAACACCAACGGCGCATTCCGAATGGGTCCCATGTCGCTGCCCTACATAAAGAGCAACATACAGAAGGTGGGCACACCCGACGCCACAACGGTGGAGGCACGCCCGGTGACACCGACAGACATCACAAGCGGCAACATTGACAAGCTCACTCCAATGCTCGTGAAGATGGAGGACGTGACAATTCCCGATGCCAAGTCGGACGATGCCGAGAAGCATTGCTTCGCCCACGCTCCATACAGCTCAAGCACCTACTCGGTGGAGCACACCATAAAGTTCAACAACGGCGGAGTGCCCAGCTCGTGCACACTCTACACCAGCACCAGCGCACTCTTTGCCAGCGAGAAAATGCCTCAGGGCACAGTGACCATCTATGGTATGCTGGGCAGATACAACAACAACTATCAGATGCAGATGAGAGACCTCAACGACATCAAACAGTAATATAAAGGAAGTTTAATTCCACTCAAATAAAGAATTATAAAAAAAGAACAAGAATATGAAAAAGATTTTCAACCTTCTTTCAACGGCAATAATTGCCTTTGGCATCAGCGCATGCAGCGATGTGCCTGCACCATACGACATCAATGACAGCGGCACGGGCGGTGGCGACAATTCCACCTATATCAACGAATCGTTCGCAAGCAGTTTCGGATCGTTCACTGTCAAGACCGTAAAAGGTATTGACTGGGTGATAGACTTCAGCACAGCAAAGGCTTCGGGATATAACAACAGCGACAAAACCAACACCGAGAGCGACAGCTACCTGGTGTCGAAGACCATCGACCTGAGCGAATCAACAGGAGCCTACATTGAGTTCGACTATATCCTGCGCTATGCCAGCAGCGGTACTAATAAGCTACTCATCACAGACAATTACACAAATGACCCTACAACCACAACATGGACCGACATCACCGGCAAGCTGACCGAAGGCAGCGACTGGACCACATTCGAAAGCTATGCAAAGAATATTCCAGCTGAGTTTATAGGTAAAAAGGCTGTAAACATTGCCTTCCACTACACAGCAAGCAGTTCAAACTCTGCCACATGGGAGGTGAAGAACCTGAAAGTGAAAGAGGGCAAGGTAGAAGAGACCGAAGAGCCTGTACCTGACGGCGGAACACGCGACAACCCATTCGATGTAGCTACCGCAAAGTCGGCAGCACAGGGACAGACCGGATGGGTAAAAGGCTATATCGTCGGTTGGGTAGACGGACAAAGCTACAGTGAGGGTGCTAAGTTCAGCGTACCTACCGAGGCACAGACAGAAATCCTCATCGCTCCTACTGCCGACGAGACCAACGCCGACAACTGTATGCCGGTTCAGTTGCCTGTAGGTGACATCCGTACAGCTCTTGAACTGTCGAAGAACACTGGACTATACAAGAAAGAAGTTCTGCTCTACGGTTCGCTTGAGAAGTACTTCGGACAGGGAGGTTTGAAGAGCACCAGCGCAGCAGTAATCGACGGCAACCTCGTGGGTAAAGACCCTGACAGCACCACTCCCGACGTGCCAGCTGGCGAGCAGAAAGGTGACGGCACGAAGGAATCACCATACAATGTGGCAAAGGCACAAGCTATCACCATTGCCCTGGCAGCAGATGTTGCAAGTGAAAAGGTCTATATCAGTGGTACAATCTCCGAAATTAAGAATATTGACACTGGACAGTACGGCAATGCAGAATACTATATTTCTGACGACGGCACCACCAACAACCAGTTCCTTGTTTACCGTGGCTTCAGTCTTGGCGGCAAGAAGTTCACATCTGCCAATGAGATTAAGGTAGGTGACAAGGTTGTAATTTACGGTTCACTTATCAACTTCAAAGGCAACACTCCTGAGGTGACAACAGGAAGCACTATATACTCGCTCAACGGGAAAACTGAGGGAGGAGGCACTGAGGAGCCTGGAGGAGGAGACAACGTTGACCCTACAGGTGACGGTAGCCGCAACAATCCTTTTAACATTTCGGCAGCACAAGCCACTGACGGTAAAACAGGATGGGTAAAGGGGTATATCGTCGGTTGGGTTGACGGAACAAAATATAGTGAAGGTACAAAATTCGACATTCCCACAGAAGCCCAGACCGAAATTGTCATCGCCCCCACAGCCACCGAGACTAACGTTAACAAGTGTATTCCCGTGCAATTGCCAAAGGGTGATATCCGCACCTCACTCGATTTATTCGCCAACCCAGGTATACACAAAAAAGAAGTACTTCTTTATGGAAAAATCACAAAGTATTTTGGTGTGATGGGCCTGAAAGAAACAAGTGCCGCAGTGATTGACGGAAAACTTATTGGTACAGATCCAGACAAATAATCCAGTATGCAACAATACAAGAATATACACTCTCTTTGGGCGATGCTGCTCGTCCCGCTACTGACACTCATCTTTGTGTCTTGTGGCAGCGACGATGACGACAGTACCGACCCGAAGAAGGTAAACAACAACCGCAACCTGCAGCTAAACGCTCAGGGATGGGAAGTGCCACGCCTGCAGTCCGACGCTGTGTTCATCAACCATACTCTCAGCGACGGCACACGCAACTACTGCATGGAATATGTCAACAGTAAGTATCACACCCGCTGGGTGGCATACCGCTACGACCCCAAGAACGCACAGCAACTCTGGAACAAGCGCACCGATGCCTGGGCACCCGACCCGATGCTCGACAAGACTCCACAATACCAGATTGACATTCAGTCGTTCAAGGGCTACAACCGTGGGCATCTTGTGGGCAGCGCCGAACGGTATTACAGCAAGGAAGCCAACGAACAGACTTTCTATATGACCAACATGAGCCCGATGATAGGTGCTTTCAACCAAACATATTGGAGCTGTGTGGAAGACCCTTGCCGTGACAATTGGGGACGCAAATGCACATCAACAGGCGACACCATCTATGTGGTGAAAGGCGGCACCATCGACCAGACTATCGGCACCTGCCAGTTACGAAACACTCTTGGCAACATAGTGCAGATAGTGATACCAAAGTATTATTTCATGGCATGCGTGAAACGCACCAAAAGCAACACGGTGACAGGTATCGCTTTCTGGATGGAGCACAAGGACTTTGGCAACAAGGACAAGAATTTCCTGAACACTCTGGCAAGACAATCGGCAATAACAATCGACGAGCTGGAACGCAGAACGGGAATTGACTTCTTCTGTAACATGCCCGACGAGCTGGAAAACAAAGTGGAGGCTACATACAACGAGGCTAATTGGGCAGGACTGTAAAGTAGCAAAAGCAGTTAAAGGGAGTTAGAAGGAGGCTATCCGAGAACGTCTGCCGCACTTTCTTTTAGGCACGGATTACACGGATTTTCACGGTTTTCTTATTTATCTTATCAGTGAAATCCGTGTAATCCGTGCCTAAATCGTGACACAGTGTAAGCAGGGGCTGGCTTTTCGGACAGCCCCCAATTAATCACTTATTGAGGTCGAAACGCACTCCGACCTTGAGTCTGAAATTAAGCGGTTTGTCGCTATACGATGTCTGAAGCGACGAACCGTTATCAATATAATAAACCATGCCTGGCTCAGCATAAATGCCAAGATTTCCAAGGATATTATACTGCACTCCGGCTGTCAGTCCCACTGACCACTGCATTGGAATATCTTTTATGTCATCGCTCTTCTTGTCAATGACTCCACCTTCCACTACACACTGTGTATCCATCTTTCCTCTGACACCAAACTCTGCTGTCACGCCTCCGCTGGTATACACAGACAGGCGCTTGCCTTTTATCCACTGATAGCCCGCCAACAATGGCACTCCTACATATTGTATTTTTTGGTTGCTGTAGATGTACGACTGCTCCGTCCCCGATTCGGTCTCACTTTCAAGCATGCTGTACGTCACTCCCGTTTCCACAGCCCAGCGACTATTTAGAAAATAACGTGCTCCCAAACCTATGCTTACAGGCTGATGATGGTCTACCTTTGTCACAGGATTTGCATAACGGTTGCTGTATGCCACGGTGTAGGTTGGATTAACAAAGTTTGCCACACTGCCATGAGGTCTTACCGACATTGGGCTGGAACTGGCAAAAACACCATAGCCGTCCGTGGCCGATGATGACGATACAATGTTGGATGCATACATCGACAGCGACACTCCCCTGCCCTTGTGAGTGACAACAGACTTCTGACCGCTGTAGTCGGCAAGCAGGCGATTGGTTCCACTTGTACTGCCTACGTTGTTTCTTTTGGTCGGATTATCAGAAACTCCATTTTTCTCAAATACAGAAACTTCTTCCTTCACAGGTTTTAATACTTCTTCTTCTTTTACAGGTTCTGATACTCCTTCCTTTACTGGAGAAGATACTTCCTCCTTTACAGATTCCGCCACTTCTTTTCTTACGGCTACGGCAGGTACCCTTACATCACTTTCACCAGCGTATGCCACCGCAGGCTCACCGGCGTTACCAACCTCAGTGGCAGCAGGCGATTGCAGGACAGCCTTCTCTGCTGCGGCATGCATCATTGCATCCTGTTCCTCTTCCGACGGCGCCACCATAACAAACAGTGCCGTCATTACAGCGGCTGCGGCAGCCACCGAGGCTATTCTCATCCACGGTATAACGCGGCGCTGCGGCTGGCTGTCGAGCACACTCTCAATGTCATCCCACAGTCCCTGCGGCACGTCTTTGCACTCATATCGCGACATACGGTCGCGCAAATCATCGGTCCAATTCTTCTTTTTCCTCATACTTCATTCCTCCTCTTTTTTATCATTTTAGCCAATGTCTTTTTGGCGTGAAACAGCTGCGATGCCGAAGTGTATTCTGATATTCCCAGCATCTTGGCTATCTCCTTGTGGCTATATTCTTCAATCACGTAAAGGTTCAGCACTGTGCGGTAGCCCTCTGGCAACTGCCTTATCATCTCATAGAGCAGTTCGGTCTCCACTTCCTGTGTCTCCGGGTCGTCACCTTCATCCTCCACGTCGGCAATGTTATCGGTAGTCTCCGTCATCATGTTCTTGCGGTTCCGGCGGAGATGGTTCAACGCCTCATTTGCAACAATCCTCGCCATCCATGAGTTGAGCGAGTTTTCATTTTGCGGCACAAAGTCGCGCAGTGCATTGAATATTTTTATATAACTGTCCTGCAGAATGTCCTTCACATCCTCCTCGTTCTGCACATAACGGCGGCATACGGCAGTAAGTCGAGCCACCGACTCGCCATACAATTGCTGCATGGCGCGCCGGTTGCCTTTTTTCAGTTCCGTTATCATTAGTGCCGTCTGGTTCTTTGCCATTATATGTGTTTTTTTCGTTGCTGGTGTCAGAACACGTTATAGTTTATTACCCATGCATTGTACACATAGACAAGTTTGGTGTTGTCCGGCATACTGTTGTAGGTTTCCACCGCTTCTCCGTCAACTGATATTGCGGACAGCCGCATAATAAAATGATACTTCCAGTGTATCATTTCCTCGTATGTCATCTTGCCGTCATCAACAGTAAACTCAGCCGTGACCGTTCTTTGCCTGCCTTCCATATTCACCGCAAAATTCAAAGTCTCCGGTATCAGCTCCATCTTTAAATAATCGGTACGAAAATTAAATGTTGCCGGCAAATTCTCACGGGTGTACTCCATACTCACAGATGCGGAAGCATCAGCAACGGCTCCCGGCAAATAAGTCAGTATCTCCTGACACGGGAAATCGCCTATATTCATAGTGCTGGCAGTGATATAGGTGCTTATACCCGAATGACGCACTGTATTGTGCTTGTCTGCAGCCACAGTGCTTATAACGTCTATGTCGCCCATAAGCATTGCCGACTTATAGGCTTTACCTATGAGTCCGTCGTTCATCATTGCTGCATCACCATACTGCAGGTTGCTGGCGTCATCCTCATTATTGATTGTACATGCCACCACAGAGCACACCAGCAATACAGCGGCAAACATAAGACTTCTTCTTAATAAAAGTTCTCTTATATATGTCATCTCGTTATTTTTCTTTTTTATATGTTATAACACACCATTATCATAAATATTGTACACGAAATCCAATTTTTTACAAAAAAAACACATAATTATTAAATATCGCCGCCAATGAAAATCCATTTGCGGCGATATAGAATATTTAAATTAAGTTGTTGAATTACTTTTTTATCTGTATCTGTCCCTTAAATATTGGGAATCCACTTATCGTCAATTCCAAATACATTTTCAATTGTAATCTTCGCAGCCTCTTTCTTTGTGAGCTGCCTGCTCCATGCGGCACGTCCGGCAGTGGCAGCCCCCTCACCGCTGTTGTTGTACTCAAGATAGCGGGCTGTGTTCATGCGCTCCTTCTGCCAGTGATGCCATCCTTCGGGACGGATGTGCTTGTCAAGGTTGCAGTTCATAAACAGAGTGTAGCCATAGTCGCGCCACGGGCGCCCAAGGTAAACCTTGTCCACACCGTCAGCACAAGTCAGACGGCAATTGTTGAACACATATCCAACGGGCACGTCCTTGGGAGTGGATGCCGCAGTGACATAGGAATTGCTGCGGCTGAATATCTCGCAGTTCTCAAACCACGCAGTAGAGGGACCAAAGATGAAATCGGTGGTGCCTTCGATGAGACAATCCTTGAAGAAAAGGCGTGTTGCGGTGCCGCCGGTATAGATGGTGTCCTGATTGCCGAGAATGCGGCAGTTGACAAACACCAGCTTATCACCCTCGGTGTGAAGTGCCACTGCCTGTCCCAGCTTTGCAGCATTGTTCTCAATGGTGATGTTCTTGAATGTTATCATGTTGCCGTCCACCTTCACGGTGTATGTCCGGAATGTACCCATGTTGCGCTCGGTGCTGGGCAGCTTGATGTTTGCGTGGTCGTCCCATGTTATGATGGTGCCTTCCTTACTCTCGCCGCATATTTCAATGTTCTGCAGCCATGCCGGCACGATGAGCTTTTCCTTGTACGTTCCATTCTTAACGTAAATCACTTTGTGATAATCCATAAACGCACGGCAAACCTCAATTGCCTCATCAACGGTGCGGAACTGTCCCGTGCCGTCACGTGATACCACGATGGTGTCGGGATTATCATACGTACTTGCCGCCATACCTGCAATGGCGGACATAGTCATTGCAACAAGTGTGATAAAAAATTTTTTCATTATGCTTTGTAGTTAGTTTTGTTTGTCTATATAATAATTAATGTGTAGCCTATTGTTTATTTAATTATGATTTAGCTGAGCTGCGTCACACTCTCGATACCCTCCACATTCTTGAGGTTCTTGAGAATTGTCTGCAGACCGTTGCGGTCGTGGATTCGCAATATGAATTTTGCATCAAACAATCCGTCCTTACAGTCGATGTCTACCTTCTTTATGTCCACATTCAGCTCATTGCTTATCACTTCCACCACATCATGAAGCAACCCGATACGGTCGAGACCGTTCATCTGAATGCCTCCCTCAAAGAATATTGTACTGTGCATTTCCCATTTTGCATCAAGCAGACGGTTGCCGTAGCTTGTCTTCAGTTTAGATGCCACCTTGCATGAGCGCTTATGAATCTCAATGCGGTTGTTGCTGTCGATAAATCCAAGAATATCGTCGCCTGGTATCGGATGGCAGCAGTGCATGAAGCGGTACTGGCGTATATTGTCATCAGTGATGATTATCGGTTTCTTCTTGTTGAAGTCTTTTGTCACCACAAACAGTTCTTCCTCCCTTTGCTTCTCTTCTTTCAGTTTCTTCTTGTTCTGTTTTAGGAACGGCACATATTTTCTCCATCCTTTCTTCCCCACTCCCTCGTTCTTGCCGCCGTTAAACAGTTCCTCTATGTCCTTGTCGCCAAGGATAATGGTCTTTTCTCCCAACTGGCGGAAAAAGTCATTACGGTCCTTGATATCGTGGAGCGAGGCAAGACGGTCAATGACAATGCTGCTGTACTCTATCTCGTTGTTTTTAAGGAAAGCGTTAAGAGTGTTTTCGCCAATTTTCTGTATCTCGCGGGCTTCGTGGCGCAGTATTGCCTGTATCTTGGCTTTCGCCTTGGCGGTGTACACAAAGTTTATCCACGCCGGCTGCACGTGCTGTGCCTTGGCAGTGAGTATCTCCACCTGGTCGCCGCTCTTCAGCTTGTGGCTCAGCGGCACAAGCTTGTGGTTCACCTTGGCGCCTATGCAATGGCTGCCGAGGAATGAGTGTATGGTAAATGCAAAATCGAGCGCTGTACAGTCTGCAGGCATAATCTTGATTTCGCCTTTTGGCGTAAATACGAAAATCTCATTGGCAAACAGGTTGAGCTTTATTGCATCGAGGAAATCCATGGCATCAGGCTGAGGGTCGTCCAGAATCTCCTTTATGGTGTTAAGCCAGTCGTTAAGCTCGTTCTCGTCCTCAGTAAACTCGGCTGTCTCGCCGTCCTTGTATTTCCAGTGGGCGGCAAATCCCTGCTCTGCCACCTCGTCCATGCGGTCGCTTCGTATCTGCACCTCTATCCACCTACCCTGCTTCGACATGAGTGTCACCTGCAGTGCCTGATAGCCGTTTGCCTTTGGATGGTTTAGCCAGTCGCGCAGACGGTCGGGATGGCTCTGATACAACTTTGTCAGCGCCACATATATATTAAAACATTCATTGATTTCATTTTCGCGTTTTTGCGGAGTGAAGATTATTCGCACGGCAAGGATATCATAGATTTCCTCGAAGGTCACGTGCTTGTTCTGCATTTTGTTCCAGATGGAGTATGGAGTTTTCACCCTCTCCTTTATGGTGTATTTTATCCCCATCTGGTTGAGCGACTCCTCAATGGGCTGTGTGAACGAGTCGAACAGCTCATGACGTTTTTCTTCAGTATCGGCAAGTTTCTGCACAATGCTCTGGTATTTCTCCGGATGCTCATACTTGAAACTCAGATTTTCCAGTTCGCTCTTGATTTTGTTCAGTCCCAGACGGTTGGCAAGCGGTGCATATATATATAATGTCTCACCGGCAATCTTATATTGTTTGTTGGGAGCCTGCGACGCCAGTGTACGCATATTGTGCAGACGGTCGCAGATTTTAATCAGAATCACGCGTATGTCGTCGCTCATGGTGAGCAGCAGCTTCTTGAAGTTCTCAGCCTGTGCCGATGCCTTCTCGCCAAAGATTCCACCGCTGATTTTTGTCAGTCCGTCGACTATCAGCGCCACCTTCTCACCAAACATATTGCTTATGTCATCAACGGTGTAGTCGGTGTCTTCCACCACATCGTGCAACAGAGCGGCACAAATACTGGTACTGCCCAGCCCCACCTCTTCAGCGGCAATTTGCGCCACTGCTATGGGGTGCATTATATATGGCTCTCCCGACAGACGGCGCACACCCTTATGTGCCTGCCGTGCAAAGTTGAACGCTTTGGTTATGATATCCGTTTTTTTACGGTGGCGTGTAGCCTGATAGGTGTCAATGAGATGCTGGAAGGCATCATTCACCATTTTTTCGTCAGCAGCATTGCGCATTGTCTCGTCGTCAGCCATAGTCGTGGTGTGTTTTAAAGTTATTATCTTACTCTCAGTTTCTTTCCGGCACGTATATTATTACCCTTTATGCCGTTGAGCCGTTTCAACTTGGCAACGGTAGTACCGTTTCGCTTCGCTATTTCAGAAAGGGTCTGCCCCTGCTTGATGGTAACACTTCTGCCGCCTCTTGCCCTGCCGTGCCTGCCACTGCGCGAACGTCGGCTCACTTTCGATGAACTGCGGGTATATGTCGGCTCATCGTTCACCTCAACAATAGTGCGTTTGGTAATGAAGTCATCCGTGCGGTAGTTGTACACCGAATCTTCCATATCAATAAACTTGCCAACATCGGTCATTGCCAGTCTCACCGTCAGATCCTCGCTCTCACCGGGAATAATGTCGTGGCGGTATTCCGGGTTTAATGCGCGAAGCTGGTCAATGTCAAAGCCGCACACGTCGGCAATCTGCTGCAGGTGTACAGTCTTTTTCACAGCCACTGTGTCGGTCTGCGCCGGCAGTCGGGTGGTCATGGGGCAGATGTTGTGCTCGCTGTAGTAATTCATAACATAATTGGCTGCAATAAACGCCGGCACATATCCGCGTGTCTCCCTGGGCAGATAAGGATATATTTTCCAGTAGTCCTTCTCGCCGTTGGCACGGTGTATTGCCTTGTTTATGGTGCTTGGACCGCAGTTGTAGGCAGCAATCACAAGATTCCAGTCGCCAAACACCTTATAGAGGTCGCTAAGATAATGGGCTGCCGCATACGATGCCTTCAGCGGGTCGCGGCGCTCATCCACAAGTGTGTTCACCTTCAGGTCGTAACGCTTGCCGGTGGTTACCATAAACTGCCACAGACCAGCCGCTCCCACCCGCGACACTGCATTGGGATTGAGTGCCGACTCTATCACCGGAAGATACTTCAACTCCAAAGGCAGTCCGTATGTCTCAAGTGCTTCTTCAAATATCGGCATATAGAAGTTCGATGCTCCGAGCATATAGCTCACCGAATGGCGCAGGCGACCGGTATACCTGTCTATAAACTTGCGCACCACCTCGTTGTAGGGCATTTCCATTGCAGTGGGCATACGCTTCAGACGGTCGATGTAAACGCCGGTCTCATACACAGGGTTGACATCTTTCATACGGCAGTCGGGATCCTCTTCAAGATAAGTCTTCGACATATAGAGGCTCATAAGACTGTCGAGGTCGTAGGTCATTGCCTCGGGAAAATCTATCACCTCGTCGTTGCCGTTGTCGTCCTTCACCACAATTTCATCGTCGGTAAGTGTTGTCTCGTCATCTAAATCGTCACTCTCGTCAATCTGTGCCAGCACAACACTGTTGCCGGCAAAAAACATGCTTATCGTTGCGAAAAATATTTTTCTATACATTTATGTCTGTTATATGTTTAAGTTACTTTAAAAATTCAAGCTGCACTGTAACCCCACCGATGAGTTGTCCAACGGATTGGCGGATGTAAATGTGCCCTTATTATGCATGATGGCAGGCCTCACCTTCATACTCAGGTCTTTTGAAATGTCAAACTCCGACAGCTCAGCGTCCACGTAGGCATCGATAACCGACAGGGCGTAAACGCCTATCAGACAGAAGAAGCTCATGTCGCGCCAACGGCGGTATTTATCCTTACGCTTCTTGAATATCGTCTTGTAGCGCTCAATGTTCGACTCATTGATTTGGTTGCCAAGATGCAGGAACTTGTTATAGCTCTGCGTGTTTGGGTCGCTGTCCATTATGTCGAGATATGCCTGCGAGTAGTCCTTGTACATGGTGTTGTTCCACGTCATGGCATACAGACAGCCCATCATGCCTCCGTAGACTAACGGCAACTTCCAGTATTTACGGTTGTAAATCTGTCCCCCGCCTGGTATGACCAATGCCATCCACAATGCTTTCTGCGGCTTAGGAGTCCATGTGCTCCAGTCGCGTGGAATCTTCACCACCACCGCCGAGTCGTTAATGCTTATCGGCAATTGTTGCCTGACGGCTGCCGAATCATTTTTCACCGGCTCCTGCGCTGTGGACTGCAGTATTGCGGCAACGGTCATCAGTAAGGCTGTCGCCAGTCTTTTCATGCTTACTGATATGTTCATTTTAATTGTTGCGGGCATCCAGTGCGTTCATTATCTTTTCCAGTTGTTCCTCGTTGTCAAAGGCTATGCTTATCTTGCCCTTGCCCTTGGGCGAGCAGGTCATCTGCACCTTTGTTCCGAAAAACTGTGCCAACCTGTCTTTCAGCAGATTGAACTCCTCGGGCAGCTGCGCCTTCGATGCTATGGTCTTGCTTCCCGACTTTATGTCCTCGCCGCTGTTGAGCATCTTCACCATTTCCTCAACCTGACGCACGGAATAGTTCTTTTTCTGTATCTCATGGAACAATCTCAGCTGCATGCTCGGACTTTCCAGAGCCAGCAGCGCACGGGCATGTCCCATGTCTATATCCTTGTTCTTCAGTGCCATCTGCACCGGTGCCGGCAGTTTGAGCAGACGCATGAAGTTGGTCACTGCGGTGCGGCTCTTACCTACCCGCTGCGATATTTTCTCCTGAGTCATTCCCGCCGTCTCAGCCAGATGCTGATAGGCAAGTGCTATCTCTATGGCGTTTAGGTCCTCACGCTGGATATTTTCCACCAGCGCCATCTCCATCACAGTCTCGTCGCTGGCGGTGCGGATATATGCCGGCACGGTAGCAAGTCCTGCCAGCTGCGACGCTCTCCAGCGGCGCTCGCCTGCTATTATCTGATAATGGTCGCTGTCAATCTGGCGCAGGGTTATGGGCTGTACAATGCCTATCTCCCTTATGCTGTTTGCAAGCTCCTGCAGTGCCTCTTCGTCAAACTCGCGGCGGGGCTGGTTGGGATTGGGTGTTATCTGTGTCACTGCCACCTCGTTGATGCTCGACGAGCCTTGTGTCTTCAGCTCGCCGGTCTCTATCAGCGCATCAAGCCCGCGACCTGAGCCTATATCGTCCAAGCCGCGTCCAAGGACACTGCCTGTATATTTTTTTCTTACTGCCATTGTTGTCGTTTACTTGTTTCTGCTTATTATCTCCTTTGCCAGGGCAAGGTGATTCTTTGTTCCTGTTGAATCGGCGTCATAAAGAATTACCGGCAGACCGTGGCTGGGGCTCTCGCTGAGCTTCACGTTTCGCTGAATCACCGTCTTGAACACCAGCTCCTGGAAGTGACGCTTCACCTCATCGTAAATCTGGTTAGCAAGTCTCAGGCGCGAGTCGTACATTGTCAGCAGGAATCCCTCTATCTCAAGCCGCGTGTTGAGCTTGGTCTTTATTATCTTTATGGTGTTAAGCAACTTGGTGATGCCTTCGAGGGCAAAATACTCACACTGCACAGGGATAATCACCGAATCGGCGGCTGTGAGCGAGTTGACCGTAATAAGTCCCAACGACGGGCTACAGTCAATCAATATATAGTCATAGTCGTTGCGGATGGGTGTGAGCAAGTTTTTCAGCACATTCTCACGGTTCGCAAGATTGAGCATCTCTATTTCCGCCCCCACTAAGTCAATGTGACTCGGTATGATGTCAAGCCCGTCAATGTCGGTGGTGTATATAGCTTCTCTCACATCGGCGTTGTTGATGATACACTCATAGAGCGAGCACTCAACATCCTTTATATCCACGCCCAGACCGCTTGATGCGTTTGCCTGCGGGTCAGCGTCCACCACCAGCACTGTTTTCTCCAATGTTGCCAGCGATGCGGCGAGATTTATCGATGTTGTAGTTTTGCCTACACCTCCCTTTTGGTTTGCTATTGCTATGATTTTTGCCATAGATTTATCCTGCAAATTGGTGTTTAATAATAAATTTACGCTGCAAAGATACACATTTTATGCGAGAAAACGTAATATTTAAACTTTTTTTCGTATTTTTGCGCCCGAAAACAATAAAAATGATGAAAAAAGACAGACCATTAATACTGATTTCCAACGATGACGGCTTCAGGGCTAAGGGAATTAACTGCCTCATTGAGATGTTGCGCCCCTTCGGCAATGTGATAGTTTGCGCTCCGGAAGGGGCACGCAGCGGATACTCGTGTGCATTCTCCGCCACGTCACCTTTATTTCTTAAAAAGGTGCGCGAGGAGGAGGGCTTGCAGGTGTGGTCGTGCAGCGGCACACCTATCGACTGCGTGAAGCTGGCGCTCAGCGAACTGTGCGGCGGACGCAAGCCCGACCTTGTGGTGAGCGGCATCAACCACGGCGACAATGCTTCAGTAAACAGCCGATATTCGGGCACGATGGGAGCGGCATTTGAGGGAGCCATGAAGCGCATTCCATCGGTGGCGTTCTCGCTCTGCCGATATGAGGAGGATGCCGACTTCAGCCCCATGAAGCCGGTGGTGAGAAGCGTAGTGGCGAAAGTGCTTCAGGAGGGAATGCTTCCAGGAGTGTGCCTCAACGTAAACTGTCCCGCCAATCCTCCATACAAGGGCATCAAGATTTGCCGCATGGCTAACGGCGACTGGGAGAACGAGGTGGTGAAAACCCGCCATGCACGCGGATTCGACTACTACTGGCTTGTTGGGGAGTACAACAACTATGAGCCCGAGGCTGAGGACACCGACCGCTGGGCGCTCGACCACGGCTACGTGGCTATCACTCCGTCGCAGGTTGACATCACCAACTATGAGACCATAGACATAATGAAGGATTGGAAACTTTGACATGAAGTACTATCTCATTGCCGGCGAGGCGAGCGGCGACCTTCACGCCTCATGTCTTATGCAGTCGCTCAAGAACAGCGACCCGCAGGCTGAGTTCCGTTTCTTCGGCGGCGACAAGATGGCTGCCGTGGGCGGCACTCTCGTAAAGCATTACCGCGAACTTGCCTACATGGGATTCATTCCCGTGCTGCTCCATTTGCCGACGATTCTCGGCAACATGAAATTCTGCAAGCGCGATATTGCCCGGTGGCATCCCGACGTGGTGATTCTTGTGGATTATCCCGGATTCAATCTCAGCATAGCCAAATATGTGCATTCCAAGCTATCCATACCTGTATATTACTATATCTCCCCCAAAATATGGGCATGGAAGGAATACCGCATAAAGAACATCAGGCGCGATGTGAGCGAGATGTTCTCTATACTGCCGTTTGAGGTTGACTTCTACGAGAAGAAGCATCACTACCCCATACACTATGTGGGCAATCCCACTGCCGACGAGGTGCGGCGGTTCACGGCATCATACACTGACACCAAGGAGATGTTCTGCGCCTACAACTCGCTGTCCGACAAGCCCATAATAGCCCTACTTGCTGGCAGCCGCCTGCAGGAGATAAAGGACAATCTGCCCACAATGATACGCGCAGCACAGCCTTATCTCAACGACTATCAGCTTGTGGTGGCTGCCGCTCCGTCGGTGCCGCAGGCTTATTATGAAAAGGTGCTTGGCAGCGCTGCATCCGCGCCGGGCTTTCCCAGCGCGTCGGGTGTATCCATTGTCTACGGGCAGACCTATCCGCTGCTCCGCCACTCTGCCGCCGCTCTTGTCACCAGCGGCACGGCTACGCTTGAGACTGCGCTCTTCGGTGTTCCGCAGGTGGTGTGCTACAAGACTCCCCTGCCCAAGCTCGTGGCATTCCTCCGCCGCCACATTCTGAAGGTGAAATACATCTCACTTGTCAATCTCATTGCCGACAGCGAGGTGGTTCCCGAACTTGTTGCCGACACCTTCACCGTGGCGCATATCCGGCGCAATCTCTCTGCCATTCTTCCTTCAGGCAATGCCCGCGAGACAATGCTCCGCGGCTATTCCGAGGTATGGCGCAGGCTGGGCACCGACTGTGCTCCCGACAATGCTGCCGCTATCATCACGAAACTACTTTCATGCGCCAATTAGTTTGGTTGAGACAATACCGATTTGCAGCATTGCCGAATTCACGCTACGCAGCCACCATAATAACTAAATTTCATTTCGCTATCTTCAGCACTGGCGCAATGTCATTGACAGGCTTTGGCAACTGCAGTTCAAGACCGTCGGCTATCTGCACGGCTTTCACACGTCCGTAGCCGAGCAGCTCCACTTTGGTGACAGACTTCTTAAACCACGGATTGCCCTTGCGCAGTGACTTCACCACGAGCTTACCGTCCTCGGGCCATCCAAGGGGAGTGACATAGAGATACTTCTTTGTCTGGTTGAAGCGTATGTCAGCGGCAGTCATACCCGTGTATTGTCCGTCGTTGAATCCCTGTGCATTTATCTTTATGTCCATTTCAGCCACAGGACCCTCGCCGAACTTCACCCACGGACGGGTGCCAAAGATGCTCTCCTTGTTAATGTTCATCCATGCCTCTATGCCGTCAAGCACGGCAGCCTCCTTTTCGTCGTATGTGCCGTCGGCACGCAGCGGGACACTGAGCAGCAGGTTGCCGTTCTTGCTGACAATATCCACGAGTTGCTTTATCACGTCAGCAGCCTTCTTGTATGCACCGCGCTCATAGATGCCTGTGTTGTAGTGCCAGCCGCCTATGCAGTTGCACGTCTGCCACGGCTCTTTGACAATCTCATTGGGAGCTCCACGCTCCACATCCCATGTAAGAGCCTCGCGCTGCTCTTCGCTGAGAACCTTGCCGAACATCACGGCACGTGGATTCTTGTTGTAGAAATGAGACGCTATCTTCAGTCCGCAGTCGCTAATCTTGTCAAAAGGCATTACGGTGACGTCAAAGTAGATGAGGTCGGGCTGATAGCGGTTGATGGCGTCAAGAGTACGGTCATAGAAATTCGTCACAAACTCTTTTGTAGGCATACACGCACCATTGCCCCATGCCCACTGCCAGTGTATCCGGTTATTCGCCCATGAGCGGTCGCTCATAGGGTGATTCTGTGCATAGAGGTCCTGAGGGTCATAGCCTTCCCACCATTTGCCCTTACCGTCCTCCTTGGTCAGCTTGCCGTCGTAGTATATCCCCGCCTTTGGTCCGTTGACATCATAGCGTTGTGACGGCTCATACCATGTCCATGCATGGTCGGCATGGAAACTGATGCCGAGCGGCAGTCCGTGTTTCTTCGCAGCCTTTGCCCATCCGTCGAGAATGTCGCGCTTGGGCCCCATGTTCATTGAGTTCCACGGCTGGTATTTCGATTCCCACAGGTCAAAATTGTCGTGATGGTTGCCGAGCACGAAGAAATACTGCGCCCCAAGCCGCTTGTATCTCTCCACAAGCTTGTCGGGGTCCCATTTCTCTGCCTTGAACAGCGGCAGGATGTCCTTGAATCCGAACTCCGACGGATGACCGTAGTGCTCAACGTGATGCTTGTAGGCATGACTTCCCTCAATATACATCTCACGCGCCATCCAGTCGCCCGAGCCTTCCACGCACTGTGGTCCCCAGTGAGCCCATATTCCGAACTTCGCGTCGCGGAACCATTCCGGAGTGTTGTGCTTCCTTAGCGACTCCCACTGCGGCTGATACTTTCCCTCAGCCATCGTCTCGTTCTCACCGGTCACAGGCACTTTGTAGTCCTGCGCCCACGCAGTAGAGAGCATACAGCCTGTCAAAATCGTAATAACTTGTCTTTTAATCATAATGTATTTACTTTTGGTTAGTTTTGTGCTGCAAAGATAGCAATTATACTTCAATAATACATCAGAAAAAAGAGACTTTTATTGGTAAAATATCGACTTTTTAATATTTCAACAAAGAAAAAGCAATATCTCATGGCATTTTATCGACTTTTTAATCAGCATGCCTGCCGACATCAAAGGGTTAGCTGAAATGGCATGTATGTCAAAGGACCACTTCATACGGACTTTCAAGAAAGAGACCGGTGAAACACCTAACGCATACATAATGAAAAAGAAAATGGAAGCCGCAGAACTGCTTCTTATAACCACCGACTGCTCTATAAAGAATGTGGCAAAAAGTGTGGGATACGAGGATTGCTCTTACTTCAACAAAAGTTTCAGGAGATACTCCGGCACCACACCGCAGCTCTATCGCGAGGAACACAGCTAAAAACCGGCACTCGGTCTGCTGCAATATCATAAAGGAGAAACGACATGATATCCTTACGGGAAAGAAACTGTATATCGGCATAAATCAACTACTATATAGCTATTGTTCCCTATACTCTTTTGGGGAAAGTCCAACCACCCGTTTAAAGAATTTGCCAAAGAATGACTGTGAAGGAAACCCCAACTCATGACTGATTTGCTGCACAGTAAGATTTGTTCCTTTCAACAAGGCACGGGCTTCTTCTGTGATGTATTCGTCAATCCATTGACCTGGTGACTTGCCGCTGACGCGCTTGACAATAGCAAAAAAATGTCCGAGGGATATGTGCAGACGCTCTGCATAGAATCCGACTTTGCGCTGGTGACGGTAATGTGTTTTTACTTCTGCCAAGAATTCTTGCATCAGTATTTCTTCATTGGTACTGTGGCGATTGATAGATATTTGATATAGATATGAACCTATGCCATAGAAGAACGCACATGTAAGATGATGTAGAGTTTCCATCTGATAAGGATGTTCTTTTTCAAGAAGCCTGCGCACCATTGAACAGTACATAAGCATGGCATCAAGCTGCGAAGGTTGCAATTCTATTACGGGCGATTTCCGAAGCATCCTGTCTAACTGGAAATTATAAGGAAATCCAAGTCGTTTAATAAAATTGGGGCTCATAACAATACCGATTCCCTTGAAATTGCAGCTCATACCGTGTTGTTCCAATAGCTGTCCCGGAACATTGACAGCCATCGTTGATGGTTTCAAGCTACATGGTGTAAGGTCGATACAACCTTTTGCCTCTCCTTCTAAGCAAATACAGCAACTGTATTCATTTATCTTGAACGGATAATTTCTTTGCTGTTGATATACTATTTCATATATGTAGAAATCTCCGTCAGCAGTTACTGCTTCTTTATGCGCAACCTCTACGTAATCTTTCAGATTTACTTGTTTGATAGTCTTCATAATGATGTTTTGACCACAAAGATAAGCAAAATAATCGGAATAAAGTACAAAATCGCATGATTTGTCCAATAAACCTTAGAAAATGACTGACTTATACTAGAAAAAGTTGTCACTTTCGGAGCCCCAAAAGAAGTGACAATGAAGCACAAGACAAGAACCGAACGCGTGTATAATGAGTCTACCGGTTGGTATGAGACACGCGAAGTT
>Ga0129317_1000749_pt1 | contig 29927 bp, 29 predicted proteins | sample Cm1ome_FD_94430 | JGI IMG/M metagenome (GOLD analysis project Ga0129317, IMG submission 94430) | Eastern black-and-white colobus group fecal microbial communities from Wisconsin, USA - Cm1105 metagenome | ecosystem: Host-associated > Mammals > Digestive system > Large intestine > Fecal | place... | reverse complement strand
TCTTTACTTGTAAATAATTATCAATTATTTTTTGACCATAATCATTATGATAAACTTGAGGAAAATCATATTTTTTTATTTTTATGTTTTTTTGGGCATTTTTTTGTTTCGTAACATCCCTAATACTACCAGTCATTACTTTATGATTATTTTCATCATATACAACTGACATAACAATTTTATAATACCCATAATCACCCTTATCATCAGTTATACAAAATTCCAAAATTCCGCCTGATTTTCCTTTAAAAAAAAGATTCATTTGTTGTTTATCTTTTTGATTGATATTCGTTGATTCATTTAATAAGTCAGTAAAATTTGATATTTCTTGTTCAATATGCATTGCAACATCTCTTTTCACAAACTTATCCTCTTCGAAATAATATTCAAAGCTTACAATCCTATTTTCTTGTAAAATTGTAAATAATTGTTTGATTTGATCAACGTTTCCTTGTTTATAATTCATACTCACATTATTGTCCCTCTATCTTTTTTTAATGGTATAATCATATCATATAATTCATTGAATTCCTAAATAAATCGGAAGTTTTTTTAAAAATACGATATTTTTTAGAAATAAACCCTTGTTTTTATGCTTGTAGTAATTTTTTTTAATTAATTATGAATAGGATGATGAAAGGTTGGTGTTGTATCATCAATTGCTTCAAAGCGATATCCTTTATCAATTAAATAATCTATAATAGATGGTAAAGCTTTTATTGTATTTTCACAAGATGCACTATCGTGCATTAAAAACATAATATCTTCTTTTCCTTGTATTTCTTCAATGGCTTTCTTTTTCAAACCACTCATTGTTTTAATACCTTCACCATCGCCATTAATACTTGTCCAATCATAATATTGATAACCTAGATCTATCACTTTATGTGATAGACGTTTCATAATACCAATATTATATTTCTTAGAAACCATATTGCTTGAACCACCTGGAAAACGAATATATTTAGGGTAATGTCCTGTTTGTTGATAAACGACTTCTTTGATTTGATTCAAATCTTTAATATAAGCACTTAATGAACTATATATTTTTTGATAATCATGACTATAAGTATGAAGTCCTATTGTATGCCCTTTTTGATAAGCTTCTTTGATATAGCTTAAATGATCTTGTGAGGTAGCAGTAACAAAGAATGTTGCTTTAATATGATATTGATCTAAGATATCTAGTAGTTTTTTTGTATGTTGAGATGGTCCATCATCAAAAGTCAGATAACAGACTTTATCACCATCAGCTTTAGCTTCACGATTATCATATTGACTTAATACTTCTATAATGCGAGTATATGTGGCTTGATTGCCACTTTTATCTTCTACACAATATTTAATCTCATATTCTCCTATCTTTCTTACATTTAACAAGGAATCGTCTATAATTAATGAAGGATTAGCATCATAGTTATCTTTAATGACTACACCTTTTTTTAAATCTAACTTATCACCGATTAACATTGTCAGTTTATCTATACCTGTTATAGTTGGAGGTTCACTATCTTTATCTTCAACTAAAACATAAGCATATTTTTCTGTTTTATTTTCATAAGCATCTTCTACAACTATACAAACACGATATGTTTTTACTTCATTGAATATATAATCTTCTTTAAAGTAAACAATCGTTTTGGAATCATCTCTTATATCTTTAACAAGATTTAATGGATTGACCGTTTGATTTTTTAAAATCTTTGTATTTATGGTTTCAAATTGTGGTGGTATTGTATCATCTATAAAGACTTTTAAAGTAAATATTTTATTTTCATAAATATATTTAATTTCATATTGACCAAGTTTTTTATTATTGACATGATTTTGTATATGAATATTTTTAATATTCATATGAGATACTTTTTCAATATAATCATAGGGTTTTACATCAGCATATAATGATAAATGTATTTCATCATGGATAAAATGAATATGCGGTTGTTTCGAGTAAAAATATAAACATACAAACATAATAACACCAAGCAATAAAAAAAGAACTTTTTTCATATGTATCACCAAGATACTATATGTTTAAAAAGTCCTTTTTAGTCTTATTGTCGAAAATAATCTTCAATAATTTGTTTTTCACTAAATGGTAAAGGTTCTTTGTCAATGATTTGATAATCTTCATGTCCCTTACCTAAACATAAAATAACATCACCCTTTTGAGCATTTTCTAAAGCATAATGTATAGCTTCTTTACGATCTTCAATCACAATATATTCACCATGATATTTATGAATTCCTTCAATGATATAATCACAAATATCTTGAACTTTTTCTCCCCTTGGGTTATCAGCCGTTAAAACAGAAAAAGCTTTAAATTTAGCAACAATTTCGCCTGCTTCAAGACGACGTTTAACATCACGATGTCCGCCTGCTCCATAAACACAAATTATGCGATGAGGATGGTATTCAGAAATCGTTTCTAAAATACTTTGAAAAGATAAAGCATTATGAGCATAATCTATCATAATTGTATAGTCTTTAGGTGTTGAAATGATTTCAACACGTCCTTTGACTCTGACTTGTTTTAATGCTGTTTTTATATAAGGAACATCTATTTTTAAAAGATAACAAATCATTATTGCAACAAGTGAGTTGTAAACACTAAAACGACCAGGAATATCTGTTTCAAAAGATGTATTCATAAACCCCTGGGTATCAAATTTCACCCCAAGAGAATTTGTTTCTTTATAGAGATGAATATGTGAAGCTTGTAAATGACTTTCTTTTAAAATGGAATATGTGTAAGCATAACATGTACTTCCTTCAATCATTTCTTCATAATGAGGATCATCTTTATTAAAGATACCTGCTTTACACATTTGAAATAATTTTTTCTTACAATCACGATAATGTTCAAATGAATGATGTTCATGTTCACCTATATGATCTGGTGATAGATTTGTAAAAACACCATAATCAAAATCAATACCTGCTACACGATTTAACATCAAACCTTGTGATGAAACTTCCATAACACAGTATTCACATCCAGCATCAACCATTTCACGCATTAAACGTTGCAATTCAAATGATTCTGGCGTTGTATTTTTGGTTTTTTGGAATTCACCATTAATCATTGAACCAATTGTTCCAATAATTCCTACTTTTTTATTGGCATTTTTTAAAATAGATTCCACCATATAAGAGGTTGTTGTTTTCCCTTTTGTTCCAGTAATCCCAATAACTGTCATTTGACGACTTGGATGCTTAAAAAAAGCACAAGAAAGATAGGCCAATGCAAGTCTAGCATCTTCGACTTGAAGATATGTAATTCCTTCTTGATAATGAACTTCTCTTTCTACAACAATGACTTTTGCACCTGCTTCAATAACTTGATCAATAAAATCATGACCATCAACTTTAGCACCAGGAATACAAACAAACAAGCTTCCATCTTTGACTTGTCTTGAATCATAATCTATTTGTGAGACTTCTATATCTAATAATCCATTTAATAATTGATAATCAATTTCTTTTAACAATTCTTCTAATTTCATTTTTCATCACCAGTTCTATTATATATCGTTTCATATCTATTGAAAAGAAAAAATCATCCAATTCAGATGATTCCTTATAAATGGGTTAACTTCATGTCACCACTTTTTATATAATTTAATTTTCTAAATGCTTTATACATACTCCAACAAATCGCCATTGGTAAAATAACATCAACAATAATTAATGGTAACCAATAACTTTGTCCCATAACACTAATACATTCAAATAAACCAACAAGTCCAGCCGTTCCCATACCTGAACCAACTGGTGTACATTTTATTCCTAAAAAGACAGCTGAAATAAGACCACTGACTAAACTAGCAACAATTGGTGGTAACCAAATAATTGGTCTTTTAACTATATTTTTAAACTGTAACATACTTGTTCCTATTCCAATAGCAATCACATCACCTATATCATTATCATTCATAGACATAATAGCTAGTCCAACCATTTGAGCACAGCATCCAGCTAATGCAGCTCCTGCTGCTAAGCCATCTAAGCCTAACATAATACCAATAGCTGCTGAAGAAATTGGGGCAGTTAAAGCCATACCCATTAACACAGCAACAATCATTCCCATAAAGATTGGTTGCATTTTTACACCTTCATTAATACAATTTCCAATCCAAACAATCACTTGTGATATATAAGGACCAACAAACTTACTCATTAATCCAGCACAAAGAATAGACACAAAAGGAACAATTAAAATATCTAAAGGTGTTTTATCTTGAACAAGTTTTGTTGCTTCCACAGCAAGTATAACAGCAAAATAAGCTGAAATCGGATTACCAACCGCAACACTGACACTTCCTTGACTTATTGAAAAAGTTCCTGCACCAATTGTCCCGGCAATCACAGCACTAATCATATTTAATCCTTTGGCATCTAATACAAAAGCAATACCAACACCAATTGCTGGTCCCATCAAATAAGAAGCCATTTCTCCCCAACGAACTAAATCTTGAAAATGAATGGCACTCCCTAATTGTTTTAATATAGTTCCAATAATAAGACTAGCAAAGAAACCATAAGCCATACCATTTAATGTTTTCACAACATAATTTTCTCTTTGAGATGCTCTTGCCATAAACATACCTCCCTTGTATTCATATCTTACACAATTTTCGACAATTAAGCAATTGTCATATTCTTTGCCCATTTTCCTTTTTTAAAGAAATAAGTTGCTACAAATAACTTTAATACATCACACGCTTCAACAATGGTAAATAAAGTAACCAAAGGAATAGCAAAGAAAACAGATATAACTGTTGATAAAAGAACACCTGCACACCATAAGAAACCTGAATCCATTAACATTGTTGAAAACGTATCTCCACCAGCTCTTAAAGTAAAGAAAATACATACATTATAAACATATACTGGTAATAAAAATGATTTAATTGTTAATAGTGAAACAATTGTTTGTTTTATTACATCTTCAACATTATAAAATGAAGCAATTACAGGAGCAATAAAAATAAAAATCATACCTACAGCACAACCAATGATAACTCCAAATGTAATTAATTTATAAGCATTGTCCTTAGCCTTTTCAATTTCATTAGCTCCCAAACGTTTTCCTATCAATATAGAAACAGCACTTGATAAACCACCAAAAATAATATAAGCAATCTGCATAACTGTATCAACAACACTAATCGCCGCTATTAAATTTTCATCACAACGCATATATGATAAAAAAATCATTGCTAAACCTAAAGAAAAAAAGATTTCATTAATAGTCAATGGAATGGCTTTTTTTATCATTGAACGGATAAGATGCATATCTAAATGAAGCAATTCTGATAATGAGAAATAAAATAAATGTTGATGTCTTAATAAAATAACCAAATAAATAATCATTTCTATCATACGAGCAATAGCTGTTGCTATTGCTGCACCTTGAACACCTAATTCAGGGAAACCAAAATTTCCAAAAATCAATAAATAATTTAAAGTTGTATTTGTTGCTACTGTGATAATGCCAACTAATAATTGTATTTTATTAATTCCAACAGCCCTTAATGCCATCATAACACTAAAACTAAATGCAAAAGGAATGTATGTAAAAATAGCATATTGAATATATCGCATACTTTCATTGATCACTTGAGGACTAGATGTAAATATTTCTATTAATTGTTGTGGGACAGCAATTAATGCAACCACAAATAAACAAGCGATAATAAAACCACAGACCAAATTAATATTCAATATTTTCTGACATTTTTGTTGATCCTTAGCACCATAATACTGAGCTATAAAAATACCAGCTGCACCACATATTCCAAACATAGTTGAATTAAAAATCAGATAGACACGATTTGCCACAGTTACTGAAGTTAAAGCTAAACTCCCTACACTACCAATCATAATATTGTCTATTAAATTAACAAAACTTGTAACAAATTGTTGTGCCATAATAGGCAAAGCAATTGCTAATGTTGTTTTATAAAAAGCTTTATTTCCAAATAATTTTTTCATACATAACCTCTACTTCTTATTCTTATTTATAATATGAGGGAACGCTTTGACGATACGACGTTCTACATATTTTCTCTTTTGTAAAAGATGTTGATAGACTTCCCTATTCTTATCTAAAATATCAGGCCAATTCTTTGATGATTCTTCAAGTTCGTCAATAATTTTTACAAGTTCTAATTTTAATTCTTCAAGATGTTCATCAAGATGTGTCAATGTCACTACAGTAACAATAAAATCAATAATAAATAATGTTGATAAAACTGTTGCTATAACTATCAATAATACACTATCATGTTTTAAAAGCCGTAATAGTAAGGCTGGTTGAACAAATTTGACTGTTATAACACTAAATAAACCAAAAACCAAAAATCCTTCTAAACAAATACGTCCATTGACTTGAAAGGCCTTATCACTATAATCCCACCAACGACGATGATAAAGTTTTTCCATAATCCACGATGTCAAATATTCAATGACGCAAGCTACTACAGCCCCTTCTAAGAAAATAGATAAATAAGTTTCTTGAGGCGAAAATAATAATGAAACACTTAAAGCACCTACACCATAGATAGGAACAATTGGTCCATTAAGAAAACCACTATTTTTTATACGATGTCTTGTTAAAAGCGGACAAACAAATGATTCCCATATCCATCCCATAAAACCATAGATAAAAAAAGAAATCATATAAGCACTTATGTATTTTTCCATATCTTTCACCTCTCTTTAATATATTAAAAAACGTTGCATAGCAACGTCATCATTTCTATTGGTGGAGCTTAGCGGGATCGAACCGCTGACCTCCTGCGTGCAAGGCAGGCGCTCTCCCAGCTGAGCTAAAGCCCCAATACCAGATTTAATTTTATGGTGGGCCTGAATGGATTTGAACCATCGACCTCACCCTTATCAGGGGTGCGCTCTAACCAACTGAGCTACAGGCCCATAAACAGTAATTAATGGTGGGCCTGAATGGATTTGAACCATCGACCTCACCCTTATCAGGGGTGCGCTCTAACCAACTGAGCTACAGGCCCATTAACAACTGCCTCAATATAATACCATATGCATTTTACTCCGTCAATACTTTTCAACAATTTTTTTAAAAACTTTTTATAAACTTGCTTATAAACTTTGAAAATACTTTTCAACACCATCACAAATAGACTTAGCAAGTTTTTTATGATAACGACTATTCTTCAATTGACCTCTTTCATTGGCATTAGAAATAAAACCACATTCTATTAATACACCTAATGATTGAGTTGCTCTTAAAACATAGAATTCACAAGAAGATATAGATTTTTTGGTACCTGTGATAGTTTTCATTTCTTTATGAATGGTTTCAGCAAGAACTTTACCATTTTTACTTTTCTTATAATAGAAAACTTGAGATCCCCAAGCACTTGAATGAGATGAATTTAAATGAATACTCATAAAAAGATGTGGTTTATATTCATCTATTTTTAAGGCTCTTAAATACATATCATCTTGTTTTGAATAATGATGATTACGTTTTGTCATATCTTGATCATCTGTTCTTGTTAAATAAACAGTAGCCCCTCTATTTTCAAGTTCACTTTTTAAAGCAAAACATATTTTCAAGTTCAATTCATCTTCATTGACTTTTCCTACACTTGCTCCATTATCAAGTCCACCGTGACCAGGATCTAATACAATGATTTTTTTAGTTAAAGTTTGTAATGTCGATACTTGAAGATCAGGTTTGTAAAGGACAAGACATATAATTATTAATAGTATAATTGATATTCCCTTTTTCATCATATCACCTTTATCAATATATGATGAATGACTCTTTTGTATACTAGGGATGATAAGACTCTTTACTTTTTTTCTATACAAATATATTGATGGGTTATTGGATGTTCAAAGCAGACTTTTACACTATCTAAATCAAAAATCCCTTCTTTATCACCATAAATAACATCTCCTACAAGCGGATGATTTATAGAAGCCATATGAACTCTGATTTGATGAGTACGACCTGTTTCTAAACAAAACTCTATAAAAGAATTATCATGATCATCACTTAAGCAACGATAGTGTGTGATTGCTTTTTGACCTCTTTCATCAATCATTCTTTTGATTTGATACCCTTCTCTATAAATAGGTAAAGAAATTGTTCCTGAAGTTAATCCAACACCTAAGACATGTGCACGATAAATACGTTTAATATGTGTGATATCTTTACACATACAATCATGTATATCTCGATACTTAGCTACAATCATTAATCCACTAGTATCTTTATCTAAACGATTAACAAGGTGTATTGTTGATTGTAAACCAATTTGTTGATAATAATAGCTTAACCCATTAGCAAGCGTATATGTTGGATGAGAGCGTGTTGGGATACATGGTAATCCTGATTGTTTATCAATAACTAATAAAAAATCATCTTCATAAACAATCTTCAAAGGAATAAAAATCGGTTGTATATGATTTGTTTCACTTGGATATATAAATGTCACAATATCTCCAGCTTGTAAAAGATAACGGACACTTTGATGTTTTCCATTAACAAGGATATCACCTTTCATTTTGATATCTTTCAAAGCTTTTTTTGTGATTTGATGTTGATAAGCAAAATCATCAATACGAGATTGATGATTTTCTTCACTGACTAGCCATTCTTTTTTTCTCATTATAAATATGCCCTTTTTAATCTTTCCATTAATGACACATGTTTATATTGAACAAAACGTGCACATGTTTTTGATAAACAAACATCAATATATTTAACATCTTTCAAATCATAAACATGTTGATCTATTCCTAAAACAGAATTACGAAAATCTTGTGATTCAAAATGAATACGATGTGTTGCATCTAATATCAAAGAAGAGCCAAGAGAACGATAAGCATTATGATGTATTCCAGCAATCTCACTTAACTGCATAATGCCAACCCCAGAACATACAACTGCTCCTCCTAATGATTTATTATAAGCAGTTGATCCAGAAGCTGTACAAACACATAAACCATTACCTCTAAACGTTTCAAAAAATTCTCCATTAATAAAAACATCTAAAACTTGTGAACGCATATTATTTTCAATACGAAGTTCATTTAAAGCAAGATATTCACCTTTATTTGTCTTAATATCTAATAAATAACGATTATAAAAATGATAATCACCTTTTTTTATATCATCAATGAATTTTTCAACTTCATCTTTTTGATAATCTGTTAAAAAGCCTAAAGTTCCTGTATGTAATCCAATAAAAGCAACTTTATCAAGTTGTTTTTCATAACAATGAACACAATATAACATTGTTCCATCTCCACCAACACTTATGACTAATTCTGGATGTTCTTCATCATATATCATTGTTCCATCTAATCCATCTTTTAATTGTTGTTTAATTGCATAAGAAACTTCATCTTGTTTACAAATAATCGTATATTTTTTCATATCTTCACCTACTTTCTTTTATTATATAGGAATTGAAATATTTATCAATACAAGATAAAATAAGAATGGTGATTAAAAATGAATAAACAAATAGAAATAGAATACAAAATCTTACTAACTGAAAACATCTTTAATGATATTCTTAAACATTATCCTAATCATAATGATTATATCCAAACAAATTATTATTTTACCCATCCTTTGTTACAACAAAAAAAATATATGTTAAGAATAAGAGAAAAGAATAATACTTTTGAAATGACTTTAAAAAAACCTTTAAAAAATCATCGTTTAGAAATGAATGTAGATATAAGTCAAAAAGATAAAGATGATTTTATACAACATCTTCCAATTCAAAATGAAATTATTGATATATTAAAACAAGAAGGTATTGATATCAAAGAATTACAACAACAATTCTCCCTAACAACCCATCGTTATGATATCATTTTAGATGAAGGCGTATTATCACTTGATGATAATACTTATCTTAATCAACATGATTATGAATTAGAGTTTGAATGTTATGATGAAACTGTTGGTTTTCAAAAATTCTTAGAAATCATTAAACCTTATCATCTTGATTATCAACAAAACTGCATGAGTAAGGTTCAAAGAGCTTTAAAAGCTTATCATGAAAATGATAAATAAAGATTCTCATTTGTTATGGGAATCTTTTTTAGTCTTTAAAATGATTTGATTTTACTTTTCAAATATTCATGTTAAAAAAAGAATAACCCACGTTATTCTTCATTAAAGCCTTCTGTATACTTTGTATTAAAAATATCTTCTTGATCAAAATCTTCTTTCATTTCTTTTAATTCTGGTAACTCATCTAAAGTTGTTAAAGAAAAAGCATCCATAAATTCATCAGTAACACCATATAAAATAGGTTTACCAGGTGTATCTTCTCTACCAACCTCTTTAATTAAAGCCTTAGCTACTAATTTACGAATCATAGCATCACAGCCAACTCCACGTATTTCTTCTATACGAACTCTTGTAATTGGCTGATTATAAGCAATAATAGCTAATGTTTCTAAAGCGGCATTAGATAAAGTATTTTCATTTTGTTCAACCATTCTTTGATAATATTCATGATGTTTAGATAGTGTCACAAACTTAAAGACACCACCAAAACTCACAAGTTCAATACCTTTTACTTTTCTTTCATTCACAATTTGAATAAGTTCATCTATATATTCAGTTGCTTCTTTTTTACTTAATTGTAAAACTGATGAAACTTGTTTTACGGTTAAACCTTCATCACCAGATAAGAACAACATACCTTCTATAACACTTAAAATTTCATCACGTTCCACTAATCTCTCTCCTTTAAATATATCTTCTCAAAGTTTCCACTTTGTTCTATTTCTAACTCTTTACTCTTGACTAATACTAATATAGATAAAAATGTAATCACAAAATATATTCTTGTAGGTTGATCAAATAAATCTTCAAAATTAATCTTTTGTTTATGGTGTGTTTTAAAATATTGACGGATTTGATCACTACGTTCTTCTATAGATATTTCTACACGAGCAATCTTTGATTCCATTGGTGTTGTGAGAGCTTTTCTTTGGAACATCTTTTGCATTGCTCGAATCAAATCATAAACTTCTAAATTATCAGGAATTAATTCTGTCGTGTCTACAACATAATCATCCATTAAAGCAGGTGCTTTGGTATGTAATGTATGACGATATTCATAACATTCTCTTATATCATCTAAAACATCTTTATATTTCTTATATTCAATTAATCGTTTGATCAATTGTTCTCTAGGATCTTCTTGATATTCATCTTCTAATTCTACTTTTTCATTAGGAAGTAGCATTTTACTTTTCATTTCTATGAGTTGAGCTGCCATAACTAAATATTCTGACATTGTTTCTAATTGATCGGCATCCATTTGATTAATATAAGAAAGATATTGATCAGTAATAACTGAGACTTCTAAACTTTCTAAATCCATTTCTTTTTCTTTAATTAAATGCAACAATAAATCTAATGGACCTTGAAAGTCGTCCAAAATGACTTCATAACTCATAAAATCACACTCCTAAAAAAGATTATAACACAAAATACTATAAAAGACTTTAAAAATTTTGTAAACAAAAAGATGATTAATTTTCATCTTTCTCATCATTTTTATCTTGTTTATTCACAATAATTTCATTACCATCTTCATCATACTCAATTTCATCAAAATATTTATCTAATATTTTATCCTTTAAAGCTTTCCAATCAATCATATATCTTATCTCCTTTTTCTTATTGTATGTTGATACAAGAAAAAAAGAAGAAAATATTTTCTTCTAATCACACATTATTTTAATAATTTCTTTATCTGTTTCTTTCATACCTTCACGAGATAAACGTCCAATATTACGAATTGTATTTTCTACACCTTTAGATACAATGCCATCGCCACCTTTAAATTGGCAACCATTTTGATACATATAATAACCTAAAATTCCTGCATCAACACTTGAAGCAATTTTAGCAGCACATGATGGTTTAGCCCCATCACAAACTATACCTGAAACAATAGCTAGAGCATTAACTAAAGTATGAGCAATTGTTTGATAATCGCCTCCCTTTAAAAATGCAATGCCACAACCTGCCCCTACACCAGCACTAACAGCACCACAATATGCTGATAAACGACCAATACCTGTTTTTTGGTGGATTGTACATAGATTAGCAATTACTAATGCACGATATAATTGTTCTTCAGTTGCTTTTTCTTCATAAGCATAAACGATTACTGGTAAAGATGCACTCATTCCTTGATTTCCACTACCCGAATTAATAATAACCGGCATTTCACAGCCACTCATACGTGCATCACTTCCGGCAGCTGCATAAGCTTTGGCTTTGATTTTAATATCATCACCATAAGTTTTAAGAAGGGTACTTCCAATATTAGCACCCCAGTCATGTTCAAGTCCTTCTTTGGCTATCGCATAATTATAATCAATTTGTCTTTGAAGAACTTCTTTGACATCTTCAATATCGACAACACAAGCAAATTCATAAATATCTTTTACATTTAATAAACTGCGATCTGTTAATGATTGATCTTGCGATGCAACAACTCCTGATTGATAGATAACATGATTATCTTTTTCAATATAAACAATATTAGTATGGTATCCAGCAATTTTGACTTTAGCTTGGTGATGAATACCATAAAGATGTACACATATATCTAATGCATATTCACTTTCAATAGAATGAACATGGATTTCTTTTTGATTTAAAAAAGTACGCATCTTTTCTTTATCTTGTTTTGATACATCAGCAATGACTTCTAAGATTTTATCTGTCTTTCCAGCGACAACACCAGCGACTACGCTAGCTTCAATTCCTTTTAAGCCATCAGTATTAGGCACAATAACACTTTTCACATTTTTAATAATATTACCACTAACATAAATATCAATATGTTCAATATCATCTTCTAAAATATCTCGACACTTACTTGCACAATAGGCTAAAGCAATAGGTTCAGTACATCCCATAGCAGGTACTAATTCTTCTTTTAATATGTGAAGATATGTTTGATATATTGAGTTTTGTTTTTCCATATGTTTTCACTCCTTGTTATTATTGTATCATTTTTAAAACAATTTAAAAAGGTCTCATTGACCTTTAGGTTTTCTTATTAAAAATTGTCCTATCTTTTTGAAATCAAATGGAATAAAAGGATACAAATAAGACATACCAAATGGCTTTAAACTCATTAAATATATCCATAGGATAAGATTAAATAAAACAAAGCCATAAATATTAAAAAACATAATACTCACAATCATCATGATTTTAATATATTTATTTGTTAGTGATAATTCATAATTAGGTGTAGCAAAACCGCCAATAGCTCCTATCGCACAAAACAACAATATTTCTTCTGAAAAGAAACCCAAGTCAATTGCAAATTGTCCTAATAAAACAGCTGCAATTAATCCCATCGCATTAGAAATAGATTCTGGCGTATGAATTGTTGCGATTCTTAATAATTCTATGGAAAGTTCAACAATTAAGACTTGGATAAAAAAATCGTAATCCCATTGTTTATAAGACACCCATAACGCCCAAATAGGCACTAGATATATTGATGAGAAAACTGCAAATAAACGAATCAAACGAATAAAAGTTCCAATTAATGGAGTTTGACGATGTTCTTCTACATGTTCTAAGATTTCAAAAATAGTTGTTGGTAACATCAAAACAGAAGAAGATGTATCACAAATAATCGCAATATAACCATGTTGAACATGAGTTGCAACAATATCAGGTCTTTCACTATAACGAACCAAAGGAAATGGGTTATATCCTTGATCCATTAATGCTTCTTCTAAAGCACGATCACTCATAATGAATTCTTGAGCATGTATTGTTTGAATACGTTCAAGAATTTGTTTTAAAACACTTTGATCAACTTTATCTTGTAAATAAACAACGGCTATATCAATAGGATTTGAAATACCGATTGTTTCTTTATGAAAACATAGTTCTGCTGATTTGATACGTCGTCTTAATAATCCTGTATTATTTAAAATAGATTCATTAAAACCATCTTTGGCACCTCTGACACTTTTTTCAGTGTCAGGTTCTTCGATAGAACGATTAGGATAATTTTTTGTATCCATAACATAGGTTGTTTCTCCATCAAATAAAGCACAATTACCACTCATAAGTGCGTATTGAATTTTTTTAATATCATTGGTTTGTACAATTTCTACATCTCCCATATTTAAACAGTTTTCTAAATCTTTTCCTTGGTTGTTTTCAATTCCTTCAACTAATCTTGAAATCAGCGTATCATTGGATAAACTCGCTAAAAAATACAAATGAATTAAACGTCCTCTAAAATTTAAAGTACGTTGTTTTAAATCATAAGAATCATTCATGATTTAGGTTTAAAGATCATCGCAACCAAGAAACTAAAAAGTATTGCTGCAATGATACCAGCAGCAGTTAAATCAAACATACCCATTGCAACACCAAAGATACCATATTCTTTGGTTGCTGCCATAGCCCCATGCATTAATGAATGACCAAAACTAGTAATAGGAATTAAAGCTCCGGCATGGAAAATCTCAACGAGTTTATCATAAACATGAAATAAATCTAAAAATGAACCAATCACAACAAATAAACTTGTAATATGTCCTGGTGTTAATTTTGAATTATCATAAATCAATTGTGCTACAAAACAAATAAATCCACTAAATAAAAATGCCATAATATAATTCATTCAACGACCTCCAAACTAACTGCATGAGCAACACAAGGAATTGTTTCTTTTTGAGCTGACAACATTGGTGATAATAAAGCTCCAGTTGCTACAACAAGAATACGTTTATACTTTTTTTCTTTTAATAAAGGATATAAATATCCCATAGTTACTAATGCACTACAAGCACAACCACTTCCACCTTGAAAGACTTCTTGTTTATGAACATCATAAAGCATACATCCACAATCATCATAATGAACAACATCTATTTTATTTTGTTGCATCATTGTTTTTAAAATTTTATGTCCATAAGTTGATAAATCACCAGTGACAACCAAATCATAATCTTTAAAACTACGTTTTAAATCTTTAAAATGAGTAATTATTGTATCATAAGCAGCTGGTGCCATAGCCCTGCCCATATCATTTGGATCATTTTGATTATAGTCAATCACTTTTCCTAGTGTTATAGATTCTACTCTTACTGATGTTTTTTGATTTGTTAAAAGAGTAGCAACTGCACCTGTTGCTGTAAAGGTTGTTGTTGCTTTTTTTTGTACGCCATATTCTACAGGATAACGATATTGTCTTTCAGCAGTAGCATTATGACTAGATACTAAAGTCACAATTTTATCAACATAACCAGCTTCAATTAATAAAGATGATATTGCCATAGATAAGGCAAAACTTGAACAAGCACCATAAATACCTATAAATGGTTGTGGAATCTCACGAGCCAAGTAATTGACCGTTGTAATTTGATTTAACAAATCACCACCCATATATAAATCAATATCTTTTAATTTTAATTGTTCTCGTTTTAAACAAATATCTAATGCTTCTCTTAGCATCTTTCTTTCTGCTTTTTCAAAAGATTTTTCACCACAATGATAATCATCATATCCTTTATCAAAATAAGATCCTAATGGTCCAAAAAATTCTAAAGGACCACATGTTGTTCCTGATGAAGCAATATAAACATTATCTAATTTTACTGAGTTACCTAAAAAGTGTGATGACATAACGAATCACTCCTAACAATGATGAACTGACAATTCCATAAGTTAAAACAGTACCACCTAATTTAAACATATTGCTTCCTATTCCTAATACTAAACCTTCACTTTTGCTATCTAAGGCACTTGATGCCATACTATTAGCAAAACCAGTAATAGGGATAAACGTTCCTGCACCAGCATGTTTTGCGATATTATCATAAATACCTAATCCAGTTAATAAACACGCAACAAAAACCAAAGTAATAATCATTAAAGGTGTCGCTTCTTTTTGACTATATTTATAAGTTTTCATAAAAAACTCTAAAACTCCCTGAGCTATAATCCCAATAACACCACCATATATAAAAGCATGAAAAGCATTACTTATTTTATGACCATTTGGTTTTAATTCTTCTGCGAGTTGATCATATTCTTTTCTATCCATATATTTCACCTCGTATATAGTCTTTACATAATTTTCTATTTATAAACAAAAAATCTAGAGAAATAATTTATAAAAACTATTTCTCTAGACTCTTTAATTTTTAATGATTCTTTTTAATAATTTTACAATTGTATATCCTATAAAAATCTCTATTGGTAACACAACGCATTCTTTAATCACTCTAATACATAGTGAAATAACAAATGGTAAACCATACATCATGTCTAACCATAGTGGTGTTAAAAATAGTGTACAAATCACTTCTACCAAAACAACACATAAGATCCAAGTTGAAAAATCTTTTGCTTCTTTTTCACTAATTTGTTTTTTCAATACTGTAATAATGATTATAAAGATAGCAGCAAGTGCTAAACATATAGAAATCAATGTTACTTTTTGTGTACTTGTTAAAGTATAAACAACTTTTGATACTGTGAATGTATCAATTTGATAGATGTAAACTGATGCCCCTATAGATAGTAATAAGATTAATCCAATAACCATCTTATGAATAAAACTATCAGAAATGTTTAAAGAATATTGCTTCACAATTGATGGAATAACACATACCAAAATCATTGTGAGTGTAAACCCAAAGAATGGGAACCCAGTTGGCACTAAAATTAAACCAATCAAATCACAACATAGTCCAATCACAAAAGCATAACTTGGTGTTAAACAATAACCCGCAATCATTAAGGGAATATATTCAATACCAACCTTTAAACTTTCTAATCCAAACAAAGGAATCTTTAGTGTAAAAAACATCTTACAAATCACAGTAATGACAATAAATATAGCCGATAAAACCATATTCATTGTTTTTCCTTTTTCAAAAGGATAAAAACGAAAACAATAAAAACCTAACGCAATAATCAATATTGCAATAATAATCTGTTCCATAACATAATGCTACTCAACAGCAAATATTTCCTGCTTCGTCCTCTTTTCTAGTCCACAGGCGTTAATTCCGATCATACGACCGTACATGCTTTGCTACTAATGTAGTCTCCTCCTTTTTTATAATATAGGTTATATGATAGACCTATTTATATAAAATTACAATATAAATATAAGATATCATTCATTTTCAAAGATATCATCACCACTTATTTCTATAATATCTTTAAATAATATTTCTTTATTAACAATAGTCACACTTTTTTTATTTTCTAAATCTATCTTTGCAACCATACCTTCTAATTCAATATATTCATTTTGATTATAATAGATAATTTTTATTATTTTTCCTGGTTTGATTTGATGAACTTTATAGTTTAATACATCACATGAATCTGGACTTAATTCTTTTCTTTTCACAACAACACGTTGTTTTTGTTTAATCATTTGAGAAAAACCTTTTAATGAATCAAAGGATAAAAATATTTTAGCACGTTCTGCTTTTTTATCTTGCATTATGACCTCCTATTAATTTATTTCTTTGTCGTGTTGTTGCTTTTTCTTGTAAATTCATTCCTTTTAAAATAGCATTTTTTCCATATTTAGATTTAATATCAATTAATGTTAATTGTAATCTTTTTTCTTTTTCTAACATTTCATAATCAGTAAATAAATCATATGATTCATAAATCTCATCAACAATATTTCCAAATGATATGGTTATTCTTTTCACTTTATAATTAGGGTGTGTTGTTTCTTTAAATAATCGTATAAATTCATTTAATAATATTGTATAAGAATTTGTTCGTACTCCTATTTTACGACTACCTCCAGTTGCTTTTATGATGTTTTTTGAATATCCAACATGCAAAAAAATACAATCTGTTACAACATGTAAATCAACCAAATCTAAAACTTTCACCTCAATCATTTCTTTTAAAATAAGCAAAGCATCATGATACTCATAATCATCAAATAAGACCTGACCATGAGAAATACAACGATGAGTTGGCTTATATCTTTTGATATCTGCAATAGTTGTAGGTTCCTTTCCCCAAGCATGATCAATTAAATATTCAGCATTAATACCAAACTCTTTATATAAAATCTTTTCATCACAATGAGCAATACCATACATATCAACAATCCCATGTTTTGCTAGGCGGTTACTAATTCCTTTGCCAACTTGCCAAAAATCAGTCAATGGCGTATGATGCCATAATTTTTGCATATACATTTTTTGATTTAAAATTCCAATATTATCTTTAACATGTTTAGCTGTAATATCTAAAGCAACTTTTGCTAAATATAGATTCGTTCCAATACCTACAGTTGCAGTTATACCGGTAGTTTTAAAAACATCATCAAGAATCATATTCGCTAATTGTTTGACACTCATTTGATAAAGGTTTAAATACGGTGTCACATCTAAAAAAACTTCATCAATACTATAAACATGTATATCATCTTGAGAAACATATTTTAAATAAATAGAATAAATTTTAGCTGAATATTCCATATAAAGACTCATACGAGGTAATGCTGCAATATAATGAAGATGTCGAGGAATATCAAATATACGACATCTATTTTTAACTCCTTTCGCTTTTAAACAAGGTGAAACTGCCAAACATAAAGCTCCTCTACCACGACTTGCATCGGCAACGACTAAATTGGTTTGAAAAGGATCAAGTCCTCTTTCAACACATTCTACTGAAGCAAAAAATGTTTTTAAATCTATACACATATAAACTTTTGACATTCTTTCACCTCCCATGTATTATTATAAACACAAAAGTTGCATTTATCAATAGTAATTGCAACCAATTCTATTGTTATAGTTGTTTTATCCTCGTATAATCGCATTTATTTGCAACAAAATATTTTTTGTTGTATAATACAATTAACTGAGGTGGTAAATATGGAATTTAAAGATGTTTTACAAAAATTTAAAACAACATTTCATTTAACAAATGAACAAATTGCTAGAGAAGTTGGTGTTAATAAATCTACTGTTGGAAGATGGTTAAGTGGTGATAGTAAAGTTGTCAATCAAGATGTTATAGAAAAACTATCAGAGATGTTAAATCTTGATGTAGAGACTTTATTAAATGGTGAAAATAAGTATGAAAAACCAATTTTAGGAATGGTTAAAGCAGGTTATGATTTATTTATTGATGAAAATTTTGAAGCTTATGAAGCTGTTTCTAAGTCTGATTATTATAAAGGAGATTTTTTCTTAAGAGTTATAGGGGATTCTATGGATGGGGCTCATATTCATGATCAAGATCTTCTTTATGTCAAAAAATGTCAAGATGTGTCTAGTGGAACGATTGCGGTTGTTTTAATTGGTGGTGAGGAAGTCACTGTGAAAAGAGTTATAAAAAAGGATTCACTGCTTATTTTAGAAGCAGCCAATCCTTCAGTACCAAGTCGTTATTTTGATTATCAAGAGGTTGAACAACTACCTGTTCAAATTATTGGTAAGGTTTTATATAGTCGTTCTGATTTTTAATATTTTAAAAAGAAGTATTCAAATAAATACTCCTTATAAACTTTCATAAATATCTTTTTTATAACCAATTATCACTTGATTATCTGATATAAGTAATGGACGTTTGATTAACATTCCATTTGATGAAAGAAGTTCTACTGCCTCATCAATACTCATATCTTTGATTTTATCTTTAATTCCAAGTTCACGATAGATTATCCCTGATGTATTAAAGAATGGTTTAATACCTTGATTATACAATTCTATCCATTGTTTTAATTCTTCTTGTGTTGGTGTTTCTTCTACGATATGTCTTAAAGTGACATCAATGTTTTTTTCTTTTAAATGTTTATATGCCTTTTGACATGTACTACATTTTGGATACCAGATAAATTCCATTACGCATTCTCCAATAAAGATAAAGCGACTCTTTTCTTTTTCAAATCAACTTCATAAACATAAACATCTAAAATATCACCAACATTACATACATCTAAAGCATGTTTAATCTTTTGTTTTGACATTTTTGAGATATGAATTAAACCATCATTTTTTAACCCGATATCAACAAATGCACCAAAATCAACGACATTTCTTACTACACCTTGTAATTTCATTCCTACTTTTAAATCTTCTATTTGTAAGACATCTTGTCTTAAAATAGGGGTATTGTATTCATCTCTAGGAGAACGATTTGGAGAAATGAATGCATCTAATAAATCATCAATTAAGAAACTGTCTAATCCTAATTCTTGTTGAATTTGTTCTTTATGAATTGTTTTGATAACTTCTTTTGCATGAGTTGTTCCTATATCTTCTTTTGTTAAATGAAGATATTGTAATAGGCGTAAAGCATCTTGATAGTTCTCTGGATGAATACTTGTTTCATCAAAACGTTCTTGACCTGATGGAATTCTTAAGAAACCAACAGCTAATTCATATGTTTTATTTCCTAATTTATTTACATTTTTAATATCTTCACGTGATGTGAACTTTCCATGTTCTTCTCTATATTTCACTATGTTTTTAGCGAGAGTCATAGATAATCCTGAAACATATTGTAATAATGATGGAGAAGCTGTATTGATATTCACTCCAACTTGGTTAACAACTTTTTCGACAACGAAATCAAGTTGTTCTGTTAATTTCTTTTGATTCATATCATGTTGATATTGACCAACTGAAATAGCTTTTGGTTCTATTTTAACAAGTTCAGCTAATGGATCTTGTAAACGTCTTGCGATTGAAACTGCAGAACGTTCTTCAACTTGATATGTTGGGAATTCTTCTTTTGCGATTGAGCTTGCTGAATAAACACTTGCTCCTGCTTCTGAAACAATAACATATTGAACATTTAATTGATTCTTTTTAATAAAGTTAGCAATAAAGCTTTCTGTTTCACGACTTGCTGTTCCATTTCCTATGGCAATAATTTCAATTTTATATTTTTGTATCATTGATAATAGGACTTTTTCATCTTTTGAATAATCATTCTTTGGTAAAGTAATAAAGACTTTATTGATATCTAATACTTTTCCGGTTGGATCAATAGCTGCTAATTTACATCCTGTTCTAAAAGCAGGATCAACACCTAAAACAAAACGATCTTTTAATGGTGCTTGTAATAATAGTTTTTCTAAGTTAATAGAGAATACATTTAATGCTTGGTCTTGTGCTTTATCTGTTAGTTCACTTCTGACTTCTCTTTCTACTGAAGGGAAAATAAGACGTTTAAAAGCATCATGAACACATTCTTTAATAAGTTCATTCATGTTTGATTCTCTTTTACGCATAACACCATTATGAATATATGTTTCAAAACGTTCTTCATCTATTGTTATGGAAACTGTTAATACTTTTTCTTTTTCAGCACGGTTAATAGCAAGGATTCTATGTGGTGCTATATATTGTACTTTTTCATGATAATCGTAATACATTTCATAGATTCCATCTTCATCTGGATTTTTCTTTTTTACAGTTGTTGTTATCATACCAGTTTTATAAATCATATCTTTCGTGTATTTACGATATCTTGCTTCATCACTAATTTGTTCAGCAATGATGTCTTTTGCTCCTTGAATAGCATCTTCTATTGTTAAAACTTCTTCATTTAAGTATTTCTTTGCTTCATTTTCTAAATCAAATTGTCTATATAACTTTAAGATTTCCAATGCTAATGGTTCTAATCCTTTTGCTTTAGCAACCGTTGCTTTGGTTTTCTTTTTTTCTTTAAATGGACGATAATAATCTTCTACTTCACTTAGTTTTTCTGCTTTTAAAATATTAACTTTTAATTCTTCAGTTAATAATCCTTTTTCTTCAATTAAACGAATAACATCTTCTTTTCTTTGTTGAAGATTAACTTGATATTCATAGACTTTAGAAATTTCTCTGATTTGATCTTCATTTAATCCACCTGTTTTTTCTTTACGATAACGAGCAATAAATGGAACTGTTGCTCCTTCTTCTAACAATGCTAAAACATTTTCTATTTGTTTTTCATTAATAGATAATTCATTACTCATTGCTTTGATAATTTCTATATTCATACATGCCTCCTATATAAACAAAAATAATAAACTTTTTGTTAAAATAAAAATGGTGCGGTCGATGAGATTTGAACTCACACCAACGAATGTTGACTACCCCCTCAAAGTAGCGTGTCTACCATTCCACCACGACCGCATATCCAAGTGATATTATAGCATAATATCACTATGACAACAATAATAAAAGATAGGACTTCAATGAAGAAATCCTATACTTGTCTTATTCTTTTATTAAATCATATAATGCTTTTGCATAGATTGCAGTTGCTTTCATTAATTCATCAATTGAAATTTCTTCATTATTTTGATGAATTTTGTTATCTGTACCAGGAAACTCAATTCCAAAAGCAACACAATTTGGCATTGACTTAGCATAAGTTCCACCACCTATAGTTTGTGGTTGATGTTCATGATCTCCTGTGAATTCTACATAAGCATTGTGTAATTTTGTAACTAACTCACTTTGCGGATCTATAAATAATGCTTTTCCTAAATCATGTGTTTGTGTTAAATCATATTTTTTAATATGTTTTTCAACAGCTTTTGTTAATTGTTCATCTGTAACTTCATGAGGAACACGTGTATCTACTGTAATATCTACATGACCATCTTTATAATTAAATACCCCTAAATTAACTGTTAGTGGTCCCATTTCACCTTTAAAATCAATACCTAATTTTTTTCCATAATGATCATTAAAGAAACAATCATCAACAAAATGAACAACTTTATTATCAGAAATTGTTGCTAAATAATGACACATATAAGTCGCAGCATTAATTCCTAGTTCAGGTGTAGAAGCATGTGCAGATTTTCCAACTAATACCAATTTTGTATGATTTCCTTCTTCTTCAACTGATCCTTGTAATTGATGTTCACTTAAATATTTCATAAACAATTCTTTATGTTGTTTATAATTTCCAGTAATATATGCTTCACAAGTTTCTGGTACAATATTTGATCTTGTTCCAGCATAAATACCAATAATATTATTTTGTTCAACATCTCCTCTTATACGGAAATTACATCCAGCTTTTTCACCATAGACAACTGGAAAAGCAGCATCTGGTGTAAATCCCATTGCAGGAAATGGTTTCTTTGTAAAATAATACTTCATACATTTAGAACCATTTTCTTCATTACATCCAAAAATAATTCTAGTACGCATTTTAACTGGTAAGTTTAGTTCATGAATAATTTTGGCAGCATAGTATCCTGCAATCAAAGGTCCTTTATCATCAGCAACACCACGTCCATACATTTTACCGTCTTTCATAATTGGTTGATATGGATCACTATTCCATCCTTTTTCATTACATGGAACAACATCTAAATGCCCTAAAATACCAAAAAATTCTTCTTGATCACCTATATCAATATGTCCAGCATATCCATCAACATCTTCACATACAAAGCCATCTCTCTCCCCTATTTCTAACATAGCATCCAATGCATCACGACAAGGTTTTCCAAATGGTTGTCCCTCATTAGCAGTAGCTTCATCCATTACAGATGGAATACGACATAACTTCACTATATCAGCGAGAATATTTTCTTTTCTTTTTTCTACTTCTTTCAAAAAATCTATCAAAATAATCACCTCATCAATAATTATAACATTTATTCAAAATAAATGTTACATTTTTATTGAAAAGTGTTATGATAATGTTAATTAAGGAGGGGATAACTATGGAAAATATCAGATTTCATATAACTGTGAAAGGAATTGTCATATATCGTCATCAAGTCTTAATTTTAAAAAGAGTTAAACCTTCAAGTGATGGTTTAGGTTATTGGGAACTACCAGGTGGTGGTTTAGAATATGGTGAAACTCCTCACCAAGCACTTATTAGGGAACTTAAAGAAGAAACAAATTTAGATATTAAAATAATAAAACCTGTATATACATTTACAGCAATTCGTCCTCATTATCAAACAGTAGGTATTGGTTTTTTATGTGTTCCAACAAATAATCATGTTATTATATCTGAAGAACATACTGAATATAAATTTGTTGACGCTGATCAATTACTAGAATACCTAGATAAAAAAATATATGATGATATTATATTAACTTTAAAAGAATATGAAAATTTAAATATAGAGTAAAAAAATCAAGATCACGTTAATCTTGATTTTTTCTTTCGTAATAATCTTTAATCGCAGAAATAGATTTCTTTTTAAAATTCATATGCATTACAAAGAGTGCAATTGTAGATAAAGCAAATAAACCTGTTGTTCCCATAAATACATAAGCTAGTGTATTGTCTGTTTTATCTTCAAATGGTGTATATAATTGTAAAGTACCTTCAGTTGCTTCATAAGAGTATAGTTTCTTTTCACCATTACTATTCATTAAATACACAACACTATAATTCTTATGAGTTTCATCTTCAAAAGACCAACCATTTAATTCAACATCACCAATTTTTACTTTTGTTTCTTTTAAACCATTTTGTTTTTTTAAATCTTCAGGTATAGTTAATAATGTGTATTCTTTACCGTCAATTTTAATAGTTTTATATTCATCAGCTACTTTACCATTTTCAAGAACGTAAAATTTCTTTTCACCACTCTCATTCATTAAATAAACAAGAGTTAGTCCAGATTTTTCATTAGTCCAAGTCGTTATTTTTTCCCCTTCTAACTCACCATCAGTTTCCTTATATCCTTCAGGAACTTCGACATTTACAGAACTTTTTAAAAGTCCTAATTTTTGTTCACCTAATTGTGTAAAGACTGTTGGCTTTTCCTCAACATTAACATTAATCACATATGATTTTTTATTGCCATTTTCTGCTTTCACTACAATTTCAAATGTTTGTGCACCTATTTTAAGTGCTTTTTTTCCAGTACCAGAAACAGTTGCTTTTGAATCAGTAGCTTTGGCATTAATTGTTAATGAATCAATTTCAGAAGTTAAATTAACTTGATAAGAAGTTTTAGATGAAGAAAACTTTGGAGAAAGCTCACCATTAGATATTGTCAAAGAAGATAAAGTATTTACTTTAGAACGATTGTCTACAACTTGTGGAGTAGTCGTTCCTCCGCTATTAGATGAATTTCCATTATTTGTACTAGAACCACTTGAAGATTTTATTGTTATCGGAATACTTTTTGAGGATAAACTTATAGCTTCACCAGTATTAGCATCAGCAACACTTACAGGCGTAACAGTAATAGTAAAATCACTACTACCTGCTTTAACTGTTGTAGGCTCTCCTGTCCAAACAGGATTACTTCCTACAACACTAGCTCCACCGCTTGCTGAAACTTTAAAGGAACCTTCACACCCACTACCATTTACAGTAACATTTATACTTTCTCCAGCACTAACAGTTTTTTTATTTACTGAAACACTAAAAGAAGCAGCGTATGATTCATTAGAAAAACCTAAAACCATTGTCATCATAACAACCATACTTAAACAAAATTTACAAATTTGCTTTTTCATTTTCATATAACCCCCTAAAATAATAGTTTTCTACCTAATACATGTAGTTTAATAAGCATATAATCTGAAGCACTGATGGCACCATCATTATTCACATCTGCTCTAACTAAGTTTCCCCCACTCAGTATTTTCCTATTTAAAACATGCAATTTGATTTGCATATAATCATCAGCTAATACTTGTCCATCTCCATTAACATCACCTACAAGATATGATGGAAGATTACTATCTGCATCTTTAATGTCATTTATTGAAAGATAAACATAATCACGCGATATATTAAAATAACCTTTAGGATTTTTACCAGTTCTACTATCGTTTAGAACTGTATCAGATAAAATCTTATAACTATTTCCTTCAGTAGCCAAAACTGTAACAGGATAACAATAAAGATTTTCATATTTATTCGATACTGAGGAATCATATATTTTTTTAGTTAAAGATGCATCAGCATACAAATTTTGCTTTGTATTTTTTGATATTGCAATTTGATATTTTTGAAGATCTTTATTATCTGCTTTTTCATTTAATCGATAACTAAATGAAGCAGCTTTTTCGCCCCAATATGGATCTGATGCATACTTAACGTTGACCCCACTTCTTTTATCTCCTAAATGTGGACCACGATACCTATAATCAGAACCGTTCAAATATCCACTTGATATAGAGTTATATGAAAAGTATTTCAAACAATCTTCAACAGAATCAAAATAATATGCTTTATCTGGATTAGAATCAACAGCACCCAAGCCAAATAAGTTATTTCTTTCTAGAGCATAATTGCTTAATCCCCATCCACTTTCGTTTATTGATACACCAAACATTAAAGAAGCATTAATTCCTGTATTATTTTGACTATTAATATATGCTTGACCTTGGTCTTTTAATTTTGAGATTGTGTCACTACCTTTTTGTTCAACAATTAAATTATTAAAATCATTTGCATTGAATTGTGTAGTTGTTCTAAATGATAAATATTGATAATAATTATAAAAAGGGCTATTTACGTTAATTGCATTTGCATAATAATCAAATCCACTTTTATAATCATCTATCATTTTTGTATATGTACTATAAAAATAATGACCATCATAACTATAATATTTTACATCATCTTTTAAATATAAAGGAGTATATCCTACTTGCGTAGAAGCTAATTGTCCATCACCATGATAATAATAATGATAGAACTTCCCTTTACTTCCCATATAATAATTAACTTTTGAATCAGCATTATATTCTTGTATTTCCACTTTAGAAGCAGGAACGTCCATAACAATACCAGCTTGTTTTACCCTAATTGTTTTACCATCACTACTTGTTGAAATATATGCAGCATCATTTGCTGAAGTTCCATGTGTATATCCTTCTCTTCCTTGACTTCCATCACTTTCAACTTCTCTATATGATGAAATATAACCTTTTAAAATTGCAACACCATAGTTAATTGTTCTTGTTTCCGCAACAGCTTCAACTGTATAAGATGTAGGCTCTGTAGAAAAAGTTCTCATTCTAGATTCTCTTGATTTAATTTTTTTAATAGCATCTTCTGCTTTTTCATATGTATCAAAAGTTTCAATAATCTCTTCACTTTCACCTTGTTTTTTTACAACTTCATAATCATTTGATTCTAGAGTTTTCATTTCATTATCTTCTTCATTGTATTTTTTAAAGACAACATCGCCATTTTCTTTTATGACAGTGTAATAATCATTTTGTACTGGCCCTTCTTGTATATCATCTTCAGCACTAATATTCTTATTTATATTTAACATTGTAAATAATGAAACTAACATTCCTAATGAGATAGCAATAATCAATAATTTATGTAATCGACTTTTAACCATTTTATACCTCCCCCAATTCAATAATATACCTTATAAATTATACAACAAAATTTGCTAAAATTCAATGTTAGATAATGAAAAATAAAAGAGCTACCTATGTGGTAGTTCTTCTAAATCATATGGTGTTTCTTGATAAACATAATAATTTAACCAGTTAGAAAATATTAAATATGCATGTGAACGCCATTTCACTTGTATTTCTTGATTCATATCATCATTTAAGTAATAGTTTTTTGGCATTTCACTCACAATTTCATCATTTGCAAGATCTCTACGATATTCTTTATCTAATGTATCAGGATCATATTCTGGATGTCCTGTAATAAAGAAACGAGAACCATCTTTACTAGCAACAATATAAACACCTGCTTCATCAGACTCTGCTAAAATATCTAATTCATCTATTTTTTCTATATCTTCTTTTGATACAGTTGTATATCTTGAATGTGGAGCATAGAACTGATAATCAAAACCTCTTAATATCTTTCTTTGCATTTTATTTATATTCGTATGGTGAAGATAAACTCCTGTTAACTTGTGTTCTAATAATTGTTTAGAAACACCATAGAAATAATGTAATGCCGCTTGAGCAGCCCAACATATAAAGAAACAACTAAACACATGAGTTTTAGACCATTCTAACAATTCACTTAATTCTTTCCAATAATCAACATCTTCAAAATCAAGTTTTTCAACAGGAGCACCTGTAATAATTAATCCATCATATTTATTTTCTTTAACTTCATCAAATGTTTTATAAAAAGCTAATAAATGTTCTTTTGATACATTCTTTGATTCATGGCTTGCCATATGAATCCAATCTACTTCCATTTGTAATGGTGTATTGGATAATAATCTAAGTAATTGTGTTTCTGTTACTATTTTTGTTGGCATGATATTTAAGATCAATAATTTTAATGGTCTTATTTTTTGTGTTGTAGCACGTGTTTCATCCATAATAAATATATTTTCATTTTTTAATACCTTTGCAGCAGGTAAGTTATCTGGTATTTTAATTGGCATAATGACACCTCATTTCATTGATTTATTTTAGCATATTTTCATAAGTTTTGTACAATATTTTTTATACTAAAATGATATGAGTTCATTAAAAACTTGAATTAAAAAAGCATCGCTCATACCTGCTAAATAATCTAATATGCTTTTTTGAGGAGCTAAAGGATCATTTTTAAAATCATAAATAATTTTATTTAAGTTTTCTTTTTTTCTTGGAAAGTTTTCTATATAGGCATATTTTTGAAGCCAGCCTAAATAGTTAGTTATAAGTGTTGGATATAAATATTGTTCTTCTTTAAAACGTTCAATAAAGTTATCTTTAGACATATATTCATACAAGAAATCAAATAAGGAATGTAAAATTAATGAAACATATTTATTATGAACTTCTAATCTTTTAATTAAATATATATTTTGATAATTAAATTTCATAATATATTTCATAATTTCTAATGCTTCTTTGGATAATCCTATTCCTTGTTCTGGTGTTGAGTTTTGAATGACATTATCTATAAAATAATTAACAATAGATCCATTGTTAATAGCATGAAATTGATAACTTGACATTTGATTAATATTATCTTTTAATTCATTCACTTTATCTTGTGTTAATATATGTAAACGCAAAGCATCTTCTATATCTCTTGCTAGATATGCAATTTTATCTGACATTTTAACAACACATCCTTCATATGTCCAAGGATTGTATTCACCAGCATAGCGATAGTCATTTAAATCTATTGCTTCTTCTCTTTTTTGAATATATTGTTGATTCATTTCTCCACAATGTGAAAGAATTCCATCACGTACTGCATAAGTTAAGTTTAAATTGTGACGATTATGATTGTTATCTTCTAATAATTCTATATCATCTATAAAATGCAAACTATTTTTTTCATGCCAAAACTTATCTAAACCATACTGTGAGGCAATTTCTGTTAAAATTGTTTCTCCCCCATGTCCAAAAGGAGCATGGCCAATATCATGTCCGACAGCAATAGCTTTTGTTAATTCAGTATTAAGCCCTAATTCCAAAGATATTGTATATGATACAGATTCAACTAAATTCACATGTTCACTACGTGTACAAATATGATCATTTTCTACTGCAAAAAAAACTTGTGTTTTTCTTTTCAAACGACGATAAGCTTCTGAAAATATAATGCGTGTATAATCTCTCCCAAAATCACTTCTTAAATCATTTCTTCTTTGATATAAATCTTCTTGACGTATAATTGCTTGTTGGTATTGAGGATTGTTTTCATTCATTGCATAAGCTAAAAATTTTCCTTTTGCCATTATTATCACTTCCTTTAGAAATATGTTATACTAAAAATGAGGTGAAAGCAATGGATAAACATTTATATTTAGAGCAACTACTTAATTTAGTAAAACATGAGCCTAACATTATTGCTAATTTATCAAATACTTCTGCTTTATTAAATGATATATTGGAGGATATTAATTGGGTTGGTTTTTATATAATGGAAAATGATGAACTTGTTTTGGGTCCTTTTCAAGGAAAAATTGCCTGTATTCGTA
>Ga0129317_1000748_pt1 | contig 29947 bp, 35 predicted proteins | sample Cm1ome_FD_94430 | JGI IMG/M metagenome (GOLD analysis project Ga0129317, IMG submission 94430) | Eastern black-and-white colobus group fecal microbial communities from Wisconsin, USA - Cm1105 metagenome | ecosystem: Host-associated > Mammals > Digestive system > Large intestine > Fecal | place... | reverse complement strand
TGAAAAACTTCTGCCAGCCAACGCCCCACAAGAATGCCATGTTCCTCAATAATGATTGATCTCCACCTTGGCGCGAATGCGCCGAGGTGGAGATTTTTATACGCTGTTAGAATTGACGCTTACATGCTTCCTAACAATTGCTAACCGTGCCTTCGGATCTAACCATAACTGGAAGTCTCCCGTAATTTCAGGATAAGCACTCACTCCTCCACCTTTACCCTGCTTTACGTATAGCCCAACCGCATGAGTCTTTCGGACCCACAAAGACGGCGTAATGGTAAGCGATGTGGTATGCCTCTACTGAATCAGTTCTTCACAGGCCTGGTCATCGAATTCTGCGTTCATATCCTTTTCCCATTGCCGGAGAAACTCCAATGTGTTGCGGCTACGCATCCAGCTTTGGATCACATATCCGGGAGACTCTTCGGAATACTGCCTTGCCAACTCTGTCAGCGAAATCATGTCTCTGTAAGCCATCTGTCGCATATACAGGCTTGTGGTTTCATGATAGTCCCTGATTTTTCGTGTGGACTGCAACTTTTCCTCATTCAGTGCATCATAGAACCTCTCTTTTGCGGCAACAGCAGCCTCCGTATCGATCAGTCCTTTCAATAAAAGTGCATCGATTGCCGACTCATATTGAAATGCCAAGCGTATGTAGCACTCGCGTATTTCCTTCTCGTTCATGGCCCATTCTCCTTTTTTACTAGTATAGCAAGAGAAGTGGGGCCTGTATAGTCTCATTTTACTTCAAGAACAGGAGACTGATACCTGACCGCCTTTCTTGGATGCCCAGACTTGTCATAATCCACATTGCATCGACGATTCTTTTCGAACTGAACATCCAGATACATATTGACACCAACAATAGGGATATACTTCTTGTTCGACAGAAGTTTGTCAACAGCCGCCCTTGTCCATTTTGGTTTTCCCGTCGGAGAAAGAACTCCTTTTGCGAAAAGCAGATCAACGACCTGGCCTAAGCTGGCTCCGGTAAGATAATGCTCAAATATGCTGCGGACAACATCTGCTTTTTCTTCATGCACGATGATTTGCTCGTTGATCAAAACATAGCCATATGGAAGTTTCATAACGGCCTCACTTTCTAAAACATAAATAAAAGCAGGTTTGAGTGAGAGTCAGTCTCCTCATACCTGCTTGCCGATACCCTCGATATGTAATTATGTGCAATTATTATCCTGATTTTCGTGGCTTTTCACCAACAAAGGACAAAACCTGCGTATAACTATCGTTACACGCAGGTTTTGTCTACTTTGGAGCTACTGGTCAGAATCGAACTGACAACCGCTGGTTGTAGTTAAGGGCAGCTATTATTCCGGCGGTTCCACCTGTAGGATCTGCTCATAAAGCAGGATATATTTCCGCTCAATACCCCGGTTTTCATGGTAGTGGCCGAAAAACCAGTATTGAAACCGGCAGTTATCTTTCAGTGTGTCGAAGTAGTCGGTCAAGCGGTCGTGCTGGTACATTCCGGCTCCGATGATGTCTGCCACACTGGAGGGGCAGCAGTGGGATATGACGAAATCCACCTGTCTGCCGCAGGCGTCCAGGTTCCGCTCCCCCTCAACATATTCCTGAGCACTTGGCAGTTCCTCCGCCCACCAGGAATGGTGGTTCACCCGGAACAGCGCGCCGCTCCGCCACAGCTCCCGGTATCGCTCCTCAAAGCCTGGGGCATCCGCCTCCAGGATACCGTCCTGTATATCGTGGGAGGATGCCCCGCCCATAGTGAATATCCGCTTCCCGCACAGGTCAAAAACCTGGCCTCGCATCAGGTGGAGCACCGAGGGGTGGAGAAACTGCACCTTTCCTCCGTGCCATTGTTCTACCGGATAGGCCGCCAGTAAATCAAAATTCTCATGGTTCCCGTCCACGAACAGCGTGGTAAACGGCTTTGCTTCCAGCCAGTCCAGCTTTTCGGCTTCCTCTTTTTTGCCGCTCCATACGCCGCCGAAGTCGCCGCAGATGATGACGAAGTCCTCTTTGGTCATGGCGGCCTGTTCCGGGAAAATATCGCCGCGGAACCGGGTAAAGTTGCCGTGGGTGTCGCCAGTTATAAAGATCATTGAACCACCTCGCTCGCGACCATTATACCACATTCCACGTCATGCCGGGACATCCTGCTCGTCCGGTTCGGTGGTGATTCGCATTTTAGGCATTGGCGGGGCCAACAGCGCCTCCATCGGTACCGGCACAAAGCCGATGAATTTGTAGTGGATATCCACCCGCTGGCTTTTCTGCCCATCCGGGTTGACCACCTTCTCATGGACCACGATGCGGTCGATCAGCTCGTTGAGCACCTTCGTGTTCAGCTCCTGCAAATCGGTGTACCGACGGATGAGCTTCACATAGTTCTCCACGTTGGCATAAATCTCCTCGGCATGCTGGATGGCGTTTTCCAGTTCCGTTTTCTTCGCCTTGAGGTCACGCTGCTCCTGCTCATACTGCTCCGCCATGCTCTGATACCGCTCCTCGCTGATCCGGCCCAGGGCGCTGTCCTCATAGAGCTTATTCAAAATCTTGTCCAGCTCCGTGATCCGCTTGTCGGCTTTCTTCAGCTTCCGTTTGTGCTGATCCGTCTCCTGCTTCTGTTTCGCAGCCTTGGACTCGGTCAGCGCCGCCAGATATTCCTCTGTGTGGTAAGCGGCGATGCGGGCGTTTCGGCGGATATCCTCCAGCACCAGCCGGCATATAGTCTGCCAACCGATGGCGTGGGAGGTGCACCGCTCCTTGCCGTAGTTCTTGTAGACCCAGCAGGAGAAGCCGGTAAATTTACCCTTGCGGTTGTCATAGCCTACGTTCAAAGAGGAGCCGCACCCGGCGCATTTCACCAGCCCGGCAAACATCTGGATCTCGCCCTGCTTGGTTTCCCGTCGTTTGCTGGCCATCAGCTTCTGCACCGTGTCCCACAGTTCCCGGCTGATAATGGGCTCATGGGTATTCTCCACCACGATCCATTCGTCCTCCGGCACGGCCACCCGCTTCTTGGTGTAGAAGCCCTTGCTCTTGCTCCTGCCAAACACCAGCTCCCCCAGGTAGACCCGGTTGGAGAGGATCACGCGGATGGAGGTGGCGTGCCAGTCGAAGGGCTTGCGCCAATAGTCGCTCTTGTAGTAGTCAGGATTGTTCTGGTTGAAGTATGCCTGCGGGTTGAGAATGTTCCGCTCCCGGAGGATCTTCGTCATCCGCACATAGCCGATGCCCTCGCTGAACAGCTTGAAAATCAGCCGCACCACCTCGGCGGCAGACGGGTCGACGACCAGATGATGGCGGTCGCTGGGGTCCTTTACATAGCCAAAGGGCGCGTGGCTTCCGATGTACATTCCGGCCTTGGCTCTGGCCTGATGGGCCGCCTTGGTCTTGCGGGAGCACTCCTTGGCATAGACGCTGTTCATGACGTTGGTGATGGGCATGATGATGTTATCCGTGCCGTTGATGGTGTCGATTCCCTCGCCCACGGCAATAAAGCGCACTTCTTTCTCCTCGAAGTAGTGCTCAATGTAAAGCCCCATCTGAGCATACTCCCGTCCAAACCGGGAGAGGTCTTTCACCACGACCAGATTGATCTTCCCATCTTCAATGTCCTCTATCATCTGTTTGAACTGGGGCCGCTCGAAGTTGGTGCCGCTCCAGCCGTCGTCACAATAGATTTTTCCAACGGTGAAGCCGTTATCCTTGCAGTATTGAGCCAGCAAGGTTTTCTGCGTTTCGATACTGCCGCTGGTGCCGACCTGTCCGTCGTCCTGGCTCAAGCGGCAATAGATTGCGGCAGTGTAGCTGTCTCGCTTCGTAATCATTCTTTGCTCCTTTCCCGAAGCGTCCCTGTGACAGCACCATCATACCCAGTCTCGCCCGGAATAGCTATACCATTATCCAACAAAGATTCGCTCGTAATCTCGACGGCGTCGGCAGCTTCAAAGGAGCTCTGGATCAGCCCGCCCAGATGCTCTTGGACAGATTTGTCCCCATCAAAAAAGCTGAACACAATGTACTGGACGCCGCGAATGACAGTGACACTCATCTGTGGGCTGGTGGTTTCCACAAAGATCTCGCACTCCGGTTTGTATCTGTCAGGCGGCTTACTCATCGTCATCCTCCTCTCTACAATGAAGCTCGACTGTGTTTTTCAGCGCGGTATTCAGCGGAATATAGCCCCTGCTCTTGTTGACCAGCTGCACCGCCTTGCCCCGCAGCTTCTCGGTATCCGCGTAGGGAAGTTCCAGCATGGAGGCCAGCATCAGATGAACCTGCGCGATCTCCACAGCGATTTTGTAGGACAGCTTGGCCAGATGATGTTCCATGTCCTTGATCTCACTGCGCTCAATCTTCTGGTAAAACTGGGTCAGCTCACCTGTGAATTCCTTCAGCAGGTCCCGGCTGAGGTACTCCCGGATGGCCGCGTCGATGAATTCTGAGCGGTTGGAAAATCCAAGCCGTTCCCAGTTTGCGTCGGCTGCACAGAGAGTGTCCTTGAGAAGAGATACGGTGATTTTTTCAGTTTTCTGCTTCACTTTAGTCCTCCTCCTGCTCCAGTTGTCCGTGCTGGAACGCATAGATATTATCAAAACGGATACTCCCCACGGTCTTTTTTACATCGGATATGCAACGCTTTCTCAACTGTTCCAGGAGGTCATCGGACGCTCCCGCCGCTTGGCTGGCAAAGAGGTGGGCGGACAATTCCAGCTCCACGCACATCCGAAAAAGCTGTTTGCAGACCCGGGACTCCAGTCGTTCCAGTTTATCCTCCAGGAAAGCAAGCGTGGTTTCATTCATGTATTTTTCACTGCTTCCAGCCTTTAGGAACCCAGAATAAAAATCCACCGCCTGGCAGACAAACTCGCTTCTGCTGGCGTGACCATGCAGGGGATAGAGGGCGTCGACCTCCCGCATCTGGCTGGGCTTCATCAAAATACCGACTCGTTCTTTTTTCTCCTGTGTCAATGGGCAACCTCCTTCAAATCTCCAAAAATCCATCCTGGACTCCCGCAAAAATGCCTGAAACACGGGCGTTTCCCCCGATGCGGACATCCTATGCGGTGCTTGTTATTGCAAAACATTTCGGTTTTGGCCATTTACGACCACCTGTGCAAAATCCCTCAAACCCTTGTCCCGCCCCGCGTTGCGGGGCGGTGTGGGCCGGGGTGGGGCGCTTGCGTCCCGCCCCTTTATCCTGCACCATTTTCGACCCCTCGGTTCTCGTCGGAACAAGCTCCATATTTCTTGCCTTGCCGCAAGCTGCTAAGCTCACTCATTTCACGGTTCCTCCTCTCCAAACCACGACCGCTGCGCTGGGTCGCGGTTTGGTTTTGGGTTTCCGCCACAAAGCCCCCGCACGGCGTTCAAAGGGCGGGGATGGGTTGCGGCGCCACCCTGCCCAGGGAAAGCCCACACAGGGGCACACGGGCGGCAGCTTGGGGCGGTATGCCTCCACCATGTGTCAACCTTTCTCTCTGCATTCACCTTTCTTGTTATATGGGGTATTCGTTATTCTTCTCGTTTACTCCTATTGCTCTGTGACAGGGGGTGGGGGTTCATCGTGAACCCAGGGGGTATCCAGAGGGAGCAGATCATAGCTGTTGTTTCGCTGCCGGCCATCACCGAAGTTGTGCTTCACCTGTATCAGCCCTTTCCGCTCCAGCTGCTTGATGGCCCGACCCACCGAACTGCCGGAGATCCCGCAGGCTTTTGCAATCGTCTGTCTGCTGGGGTAGCAGCCATTTCTCCTGTTATGGCAGCAGAGCAGATAGCAGTAGACCGCGAAGGAAATGGGCGGGAGCCTGTACGCAAAAAGTTTCTTCGGCAGCATGACAAAGGGTTCTCGCTTCACTGGCATGTCCTCCTTTCGGAAAAATAAAAAGACTCACATACCGGAAGTCAAGCAAAACACAATTAGCGGTACGCTGTCTGCCGTACCGCGAGGTTTTGCTTAACCTCGGATATGTAAGTCTAAAAGTTAGTTATGATAATAAGTTTGAGGTTAACCTATTCAGTTTTTGCGTTGAAAAATATGTTGGGAATTATTTTCCTTATTCCTATAATAACTGACGCTGAATGTATTTGTCAAGAGCGGGATGTATAGTTCTATTTTGTAGTGGGCATGCTATTTAATTAGTCTCTATCCGTTGAGGCGGTACCCGACTCCCCAGATGGTTTCAATCAAGCCCTGGCCGCCATACGCATCCAGCTTCTGGCGGAGCTTTTTGATCTGAGTCTTGAGCGCCTCGTCCGCGTTCAGGTCATACTCCTCGCTCCAAACCTGCTGGTATATCTGCGCCTTGGTAACCACTTCACCGGTGTGATCGGCAAGATACCGCAGCATTTCAAACTGCTTGCGGGGCAAGGCCAGCTCCTGGCCCATTAAAAACACCCTTCTGCCGCGCACATCAATCTCGAGTCCATTTCCCGCGGCGAGGATATAGGCGCGGCCGGGCCGTGCGCCCAGCATATACCGGCGCATGACCGCCTGGGCGTGGGCCAGACATTTTTCCAGGTCAATGGGCTTTTCGAGATATTTGTCCGCGCCCGCCTCCAGCGCCTGGATCTCCTTTTCCCTGGAAGCATCGGCGGTCAGCACCAAAATTGGGACCGGGTTCTGTCTGTGCAGCATCTTCAGCACCGTCAGCCCATCCATCTCCGAAAGGCGGATATCCATAATGACAAGGGTGAGCTGCTGGCTGTTGAAATACGAGAGGCCCTCCTGTACGGATGTGGCGCAATAGACCTGGGTGGCGTCGTCTTCAAGCGTATATTTGATCTGATTGCATACACTCAGATCTTCATCAATGATCAACACTTTCTTAATCGTTATGGAATGCTCCTTTCTCGGGAATCCGAATCAGTATCCTTATTCCATGGCTTACGGCAGGCAGTCTTGCCCATCGTCCCCGTCCAGGGTTTCGATATGCCAAAGGTTTACCATGTTGCAGTCGTATTGAAAGCGTATCCGGGTTTCCGGCGCCGAGGTCTGGGAGTCAAGCTCAATGACCTCGATCCCCAGCAGGCCGTTGTCCAGCGCCGTCAGGATGGGGAACTTGGTGTCGTAGGCCGCGCCGATCCCCGCCCAGAAGTGGTTGGAGATCTCCCCGGCGCTGCCCAGGTCCTCCAGCGTATGCGCCATGGCCTCGTAAACCGAGCCGTCCTCCAGGCGGATGGGCAGGATCATGTCTTCGCTGAGTACCCAGCCCAGGCCCTCGATGTCCGGCTGGGGCTTATCGAACAGCACCATCTCGCTGCAAATGGTATCCAAAACAAGGGCGGTGCGCTCGGTTTCCAGGTCGAAGCGGTAGAGCCAGTGCAGGCCGGCCGACGCGCCGAGGGTGAAATACAGGCTGGTCTTGCCGCTCTGCTCATAGCTCCCCGCCACATATTCCACATAGTAGTGGGGATTGTCGCCCACATTCCGGGTGGCGGAGAACAGGATTTCCAGATCCCCCTTGGGCGTATCCCGCGCCAGCACCACAAATTGATCCCCGTCGTACTCCATCACGCCGGTAAAATAGCTCCACGGCAGAACGTCCACCGCCGCCAGGCCGCTTACGATCATCGTCCCCGGCTGGGCCGGTATGGGGCGCGTGAAGCCGCCCACCACGTCCGGGCCGCCCAAGGGAGCGTCGGCCGTACCGTCCGGGTCGGAGGAAGCCGTGCCGTTAGGAGGAGCTGCGTCGCCGGAGCCGCCCGGTGCGTCAGACGGCAGGGTTGTTGTTTTGTTGTCTGTGGCCGGCGCTTTTTCCTGCCCGCTCTGCTCCGCGCCGGAGGAGGCGGGGGGCGGGGCGTTCCGCCCGCAGGCCGCCATGGAGAGGAGCAGCACAAGCGCCAGCGCCATGGCAAAGATTCCTTTTCTCATTCTGTTCACCTTCTTCCTGTGATCGGTCAGCGTTCAAACAGCACCTGCGGCGCGATGTGCTGGTTGTTGTAGATGTCGCGGATCGCGATCCAGTGTACATACTCGCCGGGAGGCAGGGGAAGCATCTCCACCGCGAGGCCGTCTATCCCCACCGTCAGGGGCGTGGCGTCACGCTCGACTTTGATGGTCCCGTCCGGACCCCGGTAGGCGGTCTGGAAATAGAGGCGGTCGCCGTCCTCCAGCTGCCGCAGGCCCCGCTCCGCCAGCTGGCAAATGTTTTTGGGAATCCGGTAGCCGGCAATGTAGCTGTGCCGGCCTTCGGTGTAGATCATCAGATCGATCTCATGCCACTCCCCGTTCTTTTCCAGAGTGGCATACACCATGCCGTAGTATGTGGGAACCGGGCCGTAGTAGACCCCCTCGATAAAATAGGCCACGCTCCGTCCGCCGATGCTCCACCAGCTGTTCGGCTCCTCGACGATGATGTTGCCCCATTCATCCAGCATGGGAATGGTGGCGCCCAACGGCAGCGCAAGGTCTTGCTCCACCCGGCACAGCACATCCTCATATTGATACACCAGCCCCCAGTCCTCCGGGGACATGGGTATCACGGTCCGCCCGTTTACCTCGACCAGGGAAAGGGTGTCCCACAGGGGGTTGGGCGAGGGCAGGGACTGCGGCTCCTGATACCAGTCGTAGGTGACGCTGCCCGCCGAGAGCTGGTTTGCCAGCAGGCCGCTGGCGAAGCGGGTCATGGCGTCGGTATAGGCCCCGCCGATGCCGATGGCGTCCAGCTGCTCCAGCATGGGGCCGACAAGCTCCGGGTACTGGAAGGGATAGTAGAGGGCCAGCCCGCAGGACTCGGCCAGATTGTCCGTCCTTTTCACATAGACCATGGCCTCGTCCAGCGCGTCCTGCACCGCCTGGGCCTGCCGCGCGCCGGACAGCCAGGCGAACTGCGCCAGGTCGATCTGCTCATAGGTCCCGCCGTAATCCCTGGCGCCCGCTCTGGCCTGGGCGACGGTCATGTACTCCGTGCCATCCATCATCTCCCCGGTTTCCGCCAGGAAGTCGGACATGGCGCGGTAGACCCCGTCGATCTCATGGAGGTCGATCACCGCCAGCACCCCCTCGGCGGGATAGTCCAGGGCGTGGCAGTCCGTGATGTAGTCGTCCACGATGATTTTCCCCAGCGCCTCGGGGGAGATCGCCGGGTCCATTGCCAGGGCGCTCATCCAGCCGGTGTAGCTCCAGCCGGTGCCGGGCTCCAGCTGGGCGGAGGCGATGAGGTAGTCGGCGTTGTCCCGCAGGGTGTACGCCACCTCCAGGGTTCCCATCAGGCAGGCGTCAAACCCGATGAAATCGAAGCGGACGCCGCTTTGATCCAGCGCCGCGTTCAAAGAGGGAACGTCCATGGTCTGCTCGGGATAGAATTCATCCAGCCCGTAGCCGCCCAGGGTCCCGCCGCCATGGTCCCACAGAATGAGGGCATAGTGGTCGGCGGGCTGGGCCTTGACGCCGAACCGGATAAACTCGGTCAGCGTGGCGGGATCGGTCATGGCGGGGTTGCCCCGCAGCGTATCCACCAGCGTAATGTCGTCGGGGCCGGTACGCAGATGCCGCTCCACCTGCCCGCTGGTGATGTGGTCCAGCTTCCAGTCCAAAGCCCCGCCCGTCTGGATCACCAGCCGGACCTTGGGGCTGTACTCGGACTCGAACATCTCCAGAATGTCCATGCTGGCGTGGCCCGCCTGGCTCTCCAGATCGGAGCCGATCAGATAGACCAGCACCGTCCAGCTCCCGTCCCCCGGACCATCCGGCGCGCCGTTTTGCGAATCCCGGCCTAAAATGGAATGCAGGTCGGATTCCAGGCTTTTCTCCGGCTTGCAGGCGGACAGGGAGAGGAGCATCAGCAGGGCCAGCGCCAAGCCAAGGGTTCTTTTCTTCATGGAATCCACCTCCTGACCCGGTTACCGGAACGCCTTGAACACGGCCTCGATTTCCTGCTGGGAGTAGCCCATATCCAAGAGCGCCTGCCTGTCGTTCTCCATCACGGCCCGGATGACGGCGATCTCCTCGTCGGTGTATCCCTGGTCGATCATCACCTGCTCGTCAAACACGCCGTCCGGGAACATCTCGTCCAGCGCCCCCTTGCCTCCGGGGGCCACGACCCCCGCGGCTAAATCGGAAACGTCCCCCGTGGTCAGCGCGCCCCACAGGTCGCCGATGCCGATGCCTTCGGGAAGCCCGAACTGCTGGGCGATGCCCGATTCATGGATGATGGTGTCGATGGCCTTTTTCGCCACAAAGCCGATGGTCATGCTCAGGACAATGGCCACCACCATAAAGATCAGGGAGGCGCGGGCGAAGCTGCGCTGGGTCACCCGCTTACAGCCGCCGCAGGCCCATACGATGATCAGGATGATGTTGACAATGGGGATCAGCATCAGCAGCATGATCCCCAGCCAGCCGCCCAGCCCAATGGGCGCGTACTTGCCGGTGGGCGGCGTATCGGGGGCCGGTGGGGGCGGCGCATAGACCGCCTGCGCCGGGGCCGCATAGGGTTGCTGCTGTGGTGGGACGTAGGGTTGCTGCGGCGGAGGCGGTGCGGCGGCCGGCTGCGGGGCGGGAGCCGATCCCGCCATCACCGGCTCCTGAATCGGAGCGTCCACAGCTGTCGGCTGGCCGCATTCGGTGCAGAACTTCTTGGTTTCATCCAGAGCCGCCCCGCAGGATGTACAAAACTTATTTGCCATATCTCAAAGCACCTCACATTCTCAATTGCGATTTGTTTTTATTGCGGCAGGCCGTCAAAGCAGAGCCGCAGGATGCCCAGCAGCTTTTCCAGCTCCTCCTCCTCGTAGGTCAGCAGGAGGTACGCATCCTTTTCGTCCCGGATCAGGCCATCCTTTACGACGTAGAAATCCGCCGGCGGAACCTCGCTGGACATATGTCTGATGGTGAGCCGGTAGAGGCCGTCCTGCGCCAGCTGCTCCTCCAATTCTTCTTCTGAAATGGATTTGCCGGAGGAAAAGCCCTCGATGATCTCCGCCATGGCGAGGGCCGCCGCTTTGGGATCTTCATACTCGGCCGCCAGCGCGCTCTCCTTCCAGGGGACCCGCCCCAGCTCCTCCCCGTCCTCCCGGTAGACCAGCTCCCCGTTTACCGAGAGGCTGTACCCGGTGGCTAAATCGGCGGCCCAAAAGGTGTCCACCCATTTCATCGTGATCCTCGTTTTGCTCCCGATGCCGCAGGCCGTCAGCAGCACAAGCAGTGCCGACAGGAGCAGCGCCAAAATCTGTTTTCTTTTCATACATTCACCTCCCGCTGCCGCGTAAATCGACCATAAAGACCTTGTCGCCGTTCTCCCATTTGTCCCAGATACCCTTATCCCAGATTTCGGCCGCGGGGTAGAGGTCGCCGCCCCACGGCATCTCCCCCTCGCCGTAAGGGGATTGGGAGTAGCTTGGATTATTGGAGTAGAGATATATCACATACTGGTCCTCACAGTAGTTTCCGGTGTAGTCCCGCTCGGTGTACACATCTCCGTTGGCGCCGTTAATGGCAAACGCTGCAGTTAGCTCCCGTTTAGCCTCAGCATACACCTCAGGTGCCACAGCCAGCTCATTCAGCCACCATGCCTCGGGTGTCAGCTCGTAGAAATGGGTGGAGGTGATCAGGGTTTCGCTCTCAAATCCGGAAAAAGTAGGGTAAAAGAGATTGAAGCGCTTATCCTTGCTAAAGCCGGTAAGCTCAATTGTAAATTCCTCGCTTGTCAGCGTGCGGGTTATCTTGGTTTCGGGGCGGGGCTCAAGTATTGCCAGCTTTCCCCTACCCACCTTTACCCAGAGCGCGGCAGCAAAGAGGTAGCCAAGCCCATCGCTGAACTTCTTATCCGGGGCACTCGTCATCTGACGCTTTTCGTACTCCAGTCCCGCCTCCGGGTTACGTACATAGTGGAGAATCATTCGGTCAAAGGGCGACATCTCGTGTTCAATGACCACCTTGACCTTGCCCTCGTAAACCCCATTTGGGTCGGCGTTCCGGGAGGAGCCCTTGTTGACCAGCTCCATGCTGATATTGTAGGTCTGGTAGCACTCCGGTACGCCCAGGAAGGTGAAGTTGCCGCCGTCCACATCGCTTATGCTGATGGTCCAGTCGCCCTTTTTGTCCAGGGACTTAAGCCGGTCGTTGACCTTGTCGTAAAACTTCTCCAGCAGCGCCCGCATGGTGTAGCTGGCCACCTTGTCCGCCGCCCGCTTTTGGTCGGCCCGCATGGCGTCGTACAGGGTGGTGATCACGCCCACACGCTTTTTCGCCGCCTTGTACACCTGGCGGGACATACTCATAATGTTTTTTAAGAGCTGCTTGCCGCTGATGACCGCCACCTGCTCGGCCGCGTCCAGGGCCGCTTCCTTTGCATTGTCCGTGGCCTCCTTTTTTATGCCGTAGTTCTCCGCGATCTTGCCCCGCAGCTCCTGGGAGGTCGCCCGGCTCTGCTCGGTGAAGTCGTATGTAAACTCCTCCAAAATCACAAGGTCCACCATGTCGTTTAAGTCGCCCTGACCAAAAAGTTTAAGCGCTGTGGTGCGTATATCATGAAGGATCTCCCCCCAGCTCTTGCCGGCTTTCACCAGGTCGATGGCCCGGTGGGCGTCCCGGATATTCTCGCGGGTGAGGTTCATTTCCTTAAGCACGCTGTTGATCACATTTTCCCGGTCCTCGTCGGAAAATCCGCCGCCCCGGGACAGGGTTCCGTTGAAGGTCATATTCTCCATTTTCAGGGTAACGGGGTAGCTGTTGTCCGGCTCGGGCTTGATCAACAGCGAGTATTCAATGCCGCCCAGCCGCTCGCCGGCCGCCAGCGCCGGCGTTCCGGGAAAGAAGCCGAAAACCAGAACCGCGCACAAAAGCATACTGATTATCTTTTTCATGACGCACCTCCCAGCTGGGCCTCAGTATTGGCGACCAGAGTCTTCAGCTGATCGGAGAGGCCGCTGTCCGCCTTCGCCGCTTCAAGGTACTGCCGTGCCTGCTCGGTTTCTCCCGCCGCGCAGTACCAGGCGGCGGCCACGGCGTTGATGCCGCCGTCCTCCGGGGCCAGATAGAGCCCCTCGCCCAGATACTGCAGCGCCTCGTCGCTTTTGTCCGCGTACAGGGCGTTAAACGCGCAGCAGACATACAGCTCCACGCTGTATGGGTTCGCCGCCAGGGCGTTTTCATAGTGGCCCAGCGCCGTGGCAAAATCGGGTTCGCCGCCCTCCAGCGCCTGCCGGGCAAGCTCAATATGGTATTCCGGCAGCCAGTCCAGATAGCTCATGTCCCCCTCAAAGGCCGCGGCGTCGAACTGGGAGTGGCAGAGCCGCTCCTGCTTGGCCACCTCGCCCCGCAGGGCGTACAGCTCCTCTGTGCTGAGATCCTGGAGGAATAAAAATTCTTTCAGTCCTTCGGTGAAGCCGTCGCAGAGCTGGGCTTCCCGGTAGCACAGTTCCGCTTCCGCTCCGTTGCCCTGCATCTCATAGATCAGCCCCTCGAAAAAGGCCGGATAGGGGGAGACGCGGCTGATCCGCCGCGCCTCGTCCCACTGTGCGTATGGCTGCACGCCGACCACTTCCGCGAAGCTCTCGCCCTCGCCGCGGTTATACAGGATGCGGTCGATGGCCAGGCGCAGGGAAGCCGTGCCGGACAGCGACAGGGCGTAGTGGTAGTTTGACAGTGCCCGCGCGTCGTCCAGCTTGTATTCATATCCCCGCTGGCAAAGGGTACTCATGGCCTCGGTAAATTCCGTCAGCACCTCATTGCTTACCGGCGGTTCCTTTTTCCCGTCAGGCAGGGAGCAGGCGCTGACGGTGACGGCCAAAACCGCCGCCGTCAGCAAAGCCCAAATGCGTTTGCTGTATTTTTCCATGCCGCACCTCCTCGTGTTGAGCCGCTGTTTTTATCGCCGGTTAATACAGTTCCACCATAACGGTACACTGCTCCATCCCGGCCATGGTTTCTTCATAATAGTAGAGGTTCACGTTCATGTTGTCGTTGATGTACATATAGCCGAGGACGTCCGGCATCCCCAGATCCTCCAGTGGGGCGCCGATCCACTGCTCCAGCTTCGCCTTGATATCCGCCCAGTCGATGCGGTAGTCCGCGGTCTGGCCGCCGCCCCCGCTGCCACCGCTCATATCGCCTGTCGCAACCCCCTCAAGAGCAGCTTTTAGATTTTCCTTGTTAAAGGTTGCAAAATAGGAATAGGCGGAGCTTTCGATGTCTTCGCAGACGGCGGTGATGGTCTTGCCGCTCTTCTTAAAGTCGCCGTAGCCCTGCGCCTCCAGCTCGGCTTTCAGGCTGTTGAACGAGGCGTCATCAAGCTCCGCCGTGCCGACCGAGGTCAGCTTAATCGTTTTGAGCTGGTCGCCGTCATAGATAAATTCTACGGTCAGCATACCGCCGCCCGCTGCGGGCGTGGTCTGCACAACGGCGTCGCCTTTGATTTCCACCTTGCTTTCGGGGAGCGCGTCAATGGCGTCCTCCACCTTGTCGTAGGTATCCTCGTCAGGATCGCTTACAGCGGCGTTGTCCTCCCGATTCCCCAGAGTGCCGCCGCCCGACGGCTTGGGATCGTCCTTGCCGCCGCAGGCAGCCAGGGCAAAGACCATCGTCAGGGCAAGCAGCAGCGTAATCACTTTTTTCATCGTCGTTTTCCTCCTCATATCAGCGGTCTGCCACGGGATATTCACTTTTCCCGTCAGGCAGGGAGCAGGCGCTGACGGTGACGGCCAAAACCGCCGCCGTCAGCAAAGCCCAAATGCGTTTGCTGTATTTTTCCATGCCGCGCCTCGCGTTGGAACGCTGTTTTGTTCGCCGGTTAATGCAGTTCCACCATAAGGCTACACTGTTCTATCCCGGTCATGGCTTCTTCATGATAGATAAGGTTCACGGTCATGTTGTCGTCGACGTACATGCCTCCCAGCCCACCCAGATCATCCAGCGGGGCGCCGATCCACTGCTCCAGCTTCGCCTTGATGTCCTCCATGTCGGCTTGGGGCAGCACATACCATCCGATCCGCATGGCTTTCGTGTCGGGGTCGCTTTCGTCGCGGGAAACCTTGTCGTACAGCTTGGGCAGCCCCTCCGGGAGGTACTTGATATCCGCCCAGTCGATGCCGTAGTCCGCGGTCTGGCCGCCGCCTATATCGTCTGTCGCGGCCCCCTCGCCGCCGTCCGGCATTTCGGGGATATCCCCTTCATCCGGCGGCGCCGGTTCCCCCTGGCTGGAGGTATTGTCCTCCTGGTTCCCCAGTGCGCCGCTGCCCGACGGTTTGGGTTCGTCCTTACCACCGCAGGCGGCCAGGGCAAAGACCATTGAAAGCGCCAGCAAAAGCACTAATAGTTTTTTCATTTTCATCACCTTTCTTGTTTCATCACCACGGTCTTGTCGCCGAGCTGTACGGTTCCGGACGAAGATAGTTATCCCACTTTGGGGGGAACCAAAGGATATAGTCCGTCACCTCAAAGCCGGTGATCTCGTTGCCGCTGTACTCTAAATATTTCTTGGTCACGCCGTTGGAGGGGTCCACCCAATATTTTTTCCAGCTGCCATCCAGGTACAGCTCATCCACCAGATACACATAGCATTCGGTATAGCCGATTTTTTCCGTTCCCTGATAGCCTTTATCCTCAAAGCCGGTTCTGTACCATTCGTCGCAGGGGTACATATGCAGCTCATGCTCGCCCAGGCCCTTGGTCCAGGTTCCGTCGTAGTCCTCCGACACAGTCCAGCCATACTCCGCATACTCCAAGTCCCAATGATATATGGTGTTGGTTTCGGTGCTCTTGTGTTCTTTGGAAACTACGCCGTGATCGTCGCTGTCAATTACCGAATAGTTGCCCAGCTTGAGCATGATCAGTACCTCCCCTCCTTCGATGAATGCGCCGCTCTCGTCAAATGTCCCAGATAGGAATTTGACATAATAATTGGCGGGAGGCTTAAACTCAGGACGCTGATATGTCTCAGATGTCCCCGGGGGCGGCTTTGGCGGATCTGTCGGGCCGGGCGGCAAGGGTGGGTCTGTGGGCGCGGGCGGCTCCGGCGGAACCGGCGGCTCCTGGGGCGGCTCCGAGGGTTGGCCGGCCTGCCCCTCGCCCACCGCAAAGGGTGGGTGAGAGGAACTTTCTTCGTCTTCCTTGCTCAATATGCTATCCACGGTATCTTGCAGGCGGTTTCCGCTTTCGCCGCCGCAGGCCGCCAAAGACAGCGCCAGCAGCAGCGCGGTCAGAACCGCGAGAAATCGTTTCATAGTCGTGACCTCCTTTCCTCAGCATAGGGGGCGGGGGGGTGCCGCAAGCGGTCCATGATTGCAAAAGCCGGGGCGGGGCGCCCCCGCCCCGGCCTTGCGGATTCATGGATTACTTCTGCGTATAACCTTTTTCCCCGAAATGGCTGATGGTCATATCCTTGCCTTTGAAGAATTCAAAGGAGTCCTTGCACCATTCGTCGGAATAATCATAAGAAACGGTGTCCCCATCGCGGGTCACATTGACATACTGATCATTATCTTTATTGGCCGCCTCACCCGCCTTGGCGGATTCCTCGTCCGCGTAAGTTTCCTTGATGGAGCATTTGACAATCTTGTTGCCATCAAAGGCCAGGGTCATCTCCTCCACATAATCCAGTCCGGCGACGAAATTAAACGCGTCCTCCTTTACAAGGGTCACCGTATCGTCCGCATCAGGCGTGGAAGTGTCGGGCGTGGAATCCGGGGGGTTCTCCTGACCGCCGGGGTTCTCGCTCTGGGTACCGGCCGGCGGCGGGATGGAAACGCGGTCGCCGGAGGGCTTGTCGCCGCCGCAGGCGGCCAGCGCTAATACCAGCGAGAGGGCAAGCAGCAGTGCAAATAGTTTTTTCATCTTCATTTCCTCCATTTTTTATTTCAGAATCTTAATGCCGCCGATGATGGGCAGGGGCTTCTTTTTCCCGAGGGCATATCCCCATAGACGGCGAGAACGAACACATGATAAGCGCCATTGTCCCTTATTCTTCAGGTTCTGGTGTTGCGTAAATCACGTGAGCGCCCTCCACCCAATCCTCCGGACGCAAGTTAATATACATTGTCTTATCACCGACCGCGACTGTCCAGTTATAACCCCCAATGCTAAGGCTAAGATCCTCCTCTGTCAGACCAGCGGCGGTAAGCTGCGAGGACATAGACGCCGCGAGATCATCGTAGCTAACAGTCGGATCATAGATGGTCCATATATCAACGGTCTGCCACGGGATATCCGCTTCGCTGTATTCAATGCTGCTGCCGCCACAGAGCGACAGGGATTTCAGACTGCTTATTTCGGAGAAATAGGAAACGATGGTTTCTTCCATCTGTTCTTGCGTGCAGCTGATGATTTCATCGTTGTTGTCGTTATCGTTGTTGTCGTTATCGTTATTTTCCTGCTGCGAAGTGCTGGGCGTATCTGTGTCGCCGGATGGGGTCTTGCCAGCGGAATTATTTCCACTATCTCCACAGGCGGCCAGAGTGAATACCATCGTCAATACGATAAACAAAGCAAAGATTTTTTTCATTTTCATTACCTCCATTTTTTATGGGGAATCAACCTTTCCCACAAGCAGATTGTTATCCTAATTTTAAGGCTTCCTCAATCATCCACAGAAATCGTATCGGAAAGTGGGATTTTATCAATGGTCCCCCGAAATACATAAGTGCTTCCGTCGTGAAGATAAAGGGTAAATATCACATACATATCATCTGAGCCGGTATTGCTTTTTAAGGTGATGGAATACGGCAGGGGTGCCTCTCCGCTGACCGATGCCGCACCAAACTCCCCCAGATCTACCGATGCATCGTAAGTATCGTCATCGTCGCCGCCGTGTATATCAAGCAACCCTTCCGGTACGGATACATCTATCCCAAAGTCCTTTTCCGTAAAAGGGATGTCGGGAGCGAAGTGCATGGCATGAATTTCGATCAAAGGAGCAAGGGATGGGCCAGAAGTTTCCGGAACCAGAGGGGCAAGGGATGGGAACCACGGTTCTGACGGGTTCGGTTCCTCCATGTCTTCTGGTTCTTTCGCCCCGCTGGTTAAACTCTCTTCGAACTCATCCATCTGGGTTTCATCATAAGGGAGAAGCTCAATTTCAAAGGTATCGTTCTTACCCCAGATGTTGGCGTCCGCGGTTTGCAGAAATGCGGCTAATATGCCAAAGTCTGTATCCTGCTCGTAATAAAGCTCTCCCCGGTAGGCGCCAAAAGGATCGTCGCCCCCCTCTTTGGACATGGAGAGCTTTAACTTCATGAGCAGGGAGGCCCCCACATCCGCATCCACCACTTGGGTCTGCTCCTGGTCAATGGTAAGGGTCCAAATATATCCTTCCTCTTTCTGGGCGCTATTTTGTCCAGCCGTCCCCGCGCCCTGGGAGGAACCAGACGGGGGCGGTATTGACAGGCGGCCACCTGGGGTTTTATCGCCGCAGGCGGCAAGAGCCAATACCAGCGAGAGGGTAAGAAGCAGTGCAAACAGTTTTTTCATCTTCTTCATCTCCATTCTTTAACCCCCCTTTCCTTCAAAACTTCATCTCTGAAACATAGGCTTTCTGATTGCTTCTCTGATCGGTAGGCGGGTTCTTACGGTCCGGGCGGAGTGGATTCAGTGGGAAGCACCGCGCTGCCCACGCCAAAGGATACCGACGCCAGTTCCTCGCCGTCCTCTGATTTTGTATAGACGCGGACATCGAAGAGACCATCCTTTTCAGGGGCCCACAGTAAAAATGGCAGCTCGGAGAAATCCGAAAGCCAGCGGATCTCCTCGCAGGCATCCTGTGCGGGCGTCGTTTTCCCATGGGCCGTTTCGGAATTGACCATCACGATGACGGCGCTGCTTTGGTCGAACTCGCTGAAATCCACCGTGACCTCAATGTGTTCCCCCTGTGCGTAGTTGGTTTTGTTGATAGAAAGCGCAATCTGATTTTCAAACTTCTCAGCCTGCGCGCCGCCGGAACCCTCGCTATCCTGAGAACTCTCCGAAGGGGGAATGGATACACGGTCGCCGTCCGGCTTATCGTCACCAGAGCCCTCGCCATTCTGAGAGCTCTTCGGGGGAGGGATTGATACATGGTCGCCGGAGGGCTTGTCGCCGCCACAGGCGGCCAGCGCCAATACCAGCGAGAGGGCAAGCAGCAGTGCAAATAGTTTTTTCATCTTCATTCCCTCCAGTTCTTATTTCAGAATCTTAATGCCGCCGATGATGGGCAGGGGCTTCTTTTTCCCGTTGACGGCGTTGATGATGCCGAGGATTCCCAATGCCGGGAATACCAGTCCGACCAGCCCGATGATGCTGCCCAGTGTCCAGCCAAGCTGGAACGAGATTCCGTAGATGACGCTGAGCAGCACGTTGTAAATGATCCCCCATACCACCGCGAAGATCACCAGCACAATGCCCTGGTTGGTGTGATAGCGCGCGAATTTGGATTCCTTGGCCGCGAAAAGCGGGACCAGGAAAAACAGGTAACCCAGTACCGCCATCAGCTTGTTGTCCTGGGCGTCCCGGACGTCGTCCTGCGCGGGCGCGCCGGGAACGACGGGGGCTTGGTAGGGGGTCACGGGCGTTTGCTGCGGCGCACTGGCCGCGGGCGCCCCGCAGGCGGGACAGAACTTCGCTCCATCTTCAAATTTGGTTCCACATTGTCCACAGAATGCCATTGTGTCTTCCTCCTTCTTTCTCTGACCGGGAGCCGGATCGCCGCGTGGGGCAACCCGCGCTCCGCGAATCGTTCATGCTGTATCCCTATTCTTTTTTCTGCCGGGGCGGGAGGGAGCTCCTCCCGCCCCGGAACCCTTACGTTCCCAGATTTTCCACCATGCGAACCGCGATAACCAGCGCCTGCTCGCGGGTGGCGTTGGCATAGCCCGCGGCCTGCTGCTCGGTGGTGGTGTTCTTGGGCGCGAACTTGTTGTCCCCTACACCGGCGATGATGCCGTTGGCCGTCATAAAATACACGCTTTCCCTCGCCCAGCCGGAGATGTCTTTGTCATCCGCAAAGAGGGTGGGCATCTCAAACTTCAGAGGCGGGCTGTTCTCGGGCCAGCCCGGAACTGTGGAGCGCTGGAACACGCGGGTCAGCATCACCGCTGCCTGTTCGCGGGTCAAGAGCGCCTCGGGGTCGAAGGTGGTGGCGCTGGTGCCGGCCACAACGCCCAGGTTGTAGGCTTTCAGAACCTCCACGTCCTTACAGTCGGTAAAGGGGTTGGAGGTGGCGGGCAGGGCCACGGTGCCGGAGAGGACTTCATAGGTCTTGACGGCCACGGCTGCAAACTCCTTGCGGGTGATGTCCGCCGTCAGATCCGCTCCCTTGAGGCTGTCGGGGATAAGGCCCAGCTCGTCGGCCCGAGCCACCCCCTCGGTGGCCCAGGAAGAGGCGTTGAGATTCAGGAACTCGAAGTTGGTCCGGATGTACATATTCGACCCGCTGTAGCACCGCTCCATATAGAACATATCAAAGCTGACAGTGTCGCCCACCTTGATGCCCAGTTTGCCGGCGATCTCGTCCATGGAGACGCTGGCGCTCTCGGCGCCGTGGATGCCGCCCAGGTCGATGACCAGCTTATTGTTGAAAAACACCCACACATCATCGTCGCCCTCAAAGTCGAATTCCGCGCCCTGCACATATTTGAACCGGGTGTGGATTTCAACGGAAAAGTGATAATTGTGGTGGTACTCCTCATTGCCGAACAGCTCATTGTCAATGGGGAAAAAGCCGTCCAGGTAATTCCCATCGGCGTCCATGGAGGAGTCGATCACCCAATAGCCTTCGCCGTCCGGCCGCATCGTCAGCTGCTTTTTGGTCGTCATATTCACGCCGGAAACATCGTTAAAAAAGGCGTTCAGATCGGCCTGGGTTACGCTGCTGCCGTACTCCTCCTGCCAGAGCTGCAGGTTGTAGACCGGCTTTTTGTCCGCGCCCAGGGTTTCCGAGACCAGCCCTTGCCGCGCGCCAATGTTGCCGTCAAACAGAACATCATCTTTTTTAAAGTCCCTCACCGTGACGTCAAGCACCACGTTCTCCGCCGCCAGCGCGGTCATAGGCAGCAGTGACAAACACATCACCAGTGCCAGCAAAAGGGACAGGAAACGCTTTTTCATAAAAGATTCCTCCTCAAAACTTGTATGGTTGATCTGGTAATGGATGGTCCGCTTTATCCCAGCTTTGTGCCGCAGCCGCCGCAGAACCTGGTGCCCGGCGGGTTCTGTGTCCCACAGGAGGGACATTTCCCCGGCGCCGGCGCGGGAGCCGCCGACAGATTCTGCCCGCAGTTGTTGCAGAATCGGACGGTTTGGGCGTTCTTCGCCCCGCACTGGGGGCAGACCTTCAGCTCCATGGAAGCGCCACAGTTGTTGCAGAACTTGCCCGATCCGGCCGGCTTGCCGCAGGTGGGGCAGATGGTGGTCTTGCTCTCGATCTTCCCCTTCCAGACGGTGGCGGCGGCCCCCGCTTCTTCAATGTTTCGTCTCATGGCGTCGGCGCGCGCCTTTGCCACAAAGACCTCCTGCCTGGGGGCGCAGTCGGTGCAAAGCCCCTCGTCCTCGTTGAAGCAACTGTCGCAGACGTACCGGCTGCAGCTGTGGCAGCGGTGGAAGTGCTGCTGTGCCTCGTTTTGCGCCATGGCGAAGGCGTTTTCATGCTCCTTCTGCCATTCGGGGGACATCCCCTCAAAACGCTCGGACAGGATGCCCCCGCCGCGTTCCGCCGCATAGCCGAAGTCGCTGAGCCTGCCCCCGGCCAGACGGCCCAGGATACTGACTCCCTGGGCGAGTCCTCGCAGCCCTTTTCCTTTTTTGTAGGTTTCACTTTCGATGAAGCTGGACTTGTACCCGTCGCTGCAGATGTCGCAGTAAAAGGTAAATTGGAATCCGGCCTCGGTGGAATTGTCCTCGTAGTTTCTGGTAAATGCCCTGAGCAACGTGCCTCACCTCATTTCATTTTTTCCCGCAGGCGGTGCATTTCCTGTTTTCAAAGAACTGCAGGGCGCCGCAGCGGGGATTCCTGCAATATACCATCAGGCCGGCGCCGCAATGCTCGCACCGCTCCTGCACAAAGGTCCGCTGCCCGCAGGTGGGGCATGGGACATACAGGGGCCTCCCGCACCCGGAACACGCGGGCTGGCCCTTTTCGATGGACCGGCCGCAGGTGGGACAGTGGTATCCGAAGGGCTGCATGGAGCCGCATCCGGTGCATAGGCTGCTGTCCCGCTCTATGTACGCGCCGCAGTGGACGCAGGGCTGCTTGTAACTTGCCATCTCATCCCTCCCGTTACCCCAGCTTTGCGCCGCAGCCGCCGCAGAACTTGGTGCCGGGCTGGTTTTTAGCGCCGCACTGGCCGCAGTACACAGGCTTGGAAGCGGACTGGGGAGCGGAGGCGGCGGGCGGTGAACCGGCCGGGGCGGCTCCGGCAGAGGCAGAGGCGGTGGCGGCCACGGGGGTTTCCTGTCGCCCCTTCTGGAACAGCTCCTTAAATTTGCTGGACAGGCCGCACAGCTTGCCGTAGAGGTCGAAGGTGATCTGGGTGGAGGGGGCCACCTCCATGTAGGAAGCCATCATCTTCACCATGATCCAGCTGTCGATGAAGGCGAACTTGACCGCCCACGCGATGAGGCAGGCCAGCAGGAACGCCACCAGCGGACTCCAGTGCAGTAGCTTGAAGAGCAGGCCCACCGGGATAAAGGCCGCCAGGATCGTCCCCGCCATCAGCAGCAGTACGCTGACCATGGTTTTAGCCGCGCTCCCCAGGATGACCTTCCAGTTCTGGGCGTAGATCACCACGCCATCCGCGGCGCTTTGGAAGGGGCCCTGCTCCTTTTTATAGAACGTCCAGCCCAGGCAGCACTCGTCGATGTAGCCAAGGGAGATGCTGACAAAAAACTGGGCCAGCCCGGTGACGGCGCCCATGCCGGGGATGAAGTCCAGGGCGTTCCCGACTTTTTGCAGGGCGTTCTGGAGCTGCTTCACCGCCCCGGCCACCAGCTTGTCGATGACAAAATAGACGTTGGAGGTGGCGAACCGCTCCATCACCATCGCCTTGCCCACCGCCACCTGGTTATCCGAAACCCTGCCGGTGCGGAACGCCTCGGCGATCACGGCCACGTGCCCGGCCTTGACCAGATACCCCATGTAGTGCATGATGGCAAAGCGGATGAAGCCGGTGGCGCCCAGCCAGATCAGCAGCATGATCAGCATGCCGTTCTCCCCGAACAGCCAGCCGATCCCCATGAGGATGGCGAACAGCACCGCTGAGATCACCACGGTGGCAAGGCCCAGCAGCAGCTTCGCCCAGGCAAAGGGCATGGTTTTTGAGAAAATATCTTTTGCTGTCATAACATCCTCCTACTCGATCCGGGTCCCGCACTCGTTGCAGAACTTAACGCCCGCCGCGACCTGTGCGCCACAGCTGGGACAGACCGGTTTGGCCTGCTCGGCGGGGGGAGCCAGCTTTTCGCCGCATTCACAGCAGAACTTGGTGCCGGGAACATTCGCAGCGCCGCAGGCGGGGCAGAGCTGGCTGTCGGATGCCGCGGGCGCCTCGAGCTTTCCGCCGCATTGGCAGCAGAACTTGGTCCCCTGGGGATTGCTCGTGCCGCAGGCGGCGCATACCACGACCCCTGTGTCGGGCGCGGTGGATGCGGGAACCGCCGCAGCTGCCTTCTCCGCTTCGTTTTCAGCCCTGATCCGGTCAATCTCCGCCTGGGCCTCGGCCGCCGCGTCGTTGTGCGCCTTTGCCGCCTCGCAGAATGCCAGTACCTCGGGCGCCGCCTGACCGTCGGCCAGGAACAGGTTGTAATAATGCTCGCCGATTTTTTTCAGTTCTTCTCCGGCAGCCGCCTTTTCAGCGTTGATCCTGCTGTTCAGCTTGCCGGTCTCAATGGCGTCGGAGGTTTTGTCCCCCAGGTTTTTTGCCAGATCACCGAGTTTATCAAAAAATGCCATACGATAACGCTCCTTTCCTTATCAGCCGATTCTTCCGCCGCACTCCCCACAGAACCTGGTGCCGGGAGGGACCTCGGCGCCGCAGGCGGGGCAGGTGGTTGCTTCCGGCTGGGTTTGCAGCTTTGCGCCGCATTCCTTACAAAAGTTTGTGCCCATGGGGTTGGATGTGCCGCAGGAGGGGCAGAGGTTCTGCTGCGTACCGTCCAGAATGGTTCCACACTCCTGGCAGAACTTTGTGCCCTCGGGGTTTTCAGTGCCGCACCGGGGGCAGGTGCGGCTCTCCAGCGCCTCCTGCTCCGCCTGCTCCCTGGCCGCTTTTTCTTCCTGCAGTTCCTTTAGCTTCACTTGTGCCGCCGCGCGGCTGTCCTGAACCAGCTTCAACCGGCCGGCCAGCTCGCCAAAGGCGTCGGGGCCGTATTGCTCCACCGCTTCTTTGCCGATCTCCCCGTACAGGGCCGCCTCTTTATCGGTCAGCTCCTTTACTTCGGTCTGCACCTTGAAGAGCTGTATGTCCGGGTCGTCCTGGGGCATGATGTCCGCCAGACCCTTGACCAGCCCGCCCAGGCCGTCCAATATACCATTTGCCATCTTCTTACCCTCCTGTATTGTTTTTCTGTTTGTTCCGGCAGCCTGGGCAGAGCGGGATCTCCGCAAATTCGTCCAGGCAGTCCTCACAGAACCATTTCCCGCACTCGGCGCATTTGGTAAAGCACCGCATGGCCCGCTGGTTGGCCCGCTCATAGGCGTCCTCATGCTCCGTCTGCCAAAGCATTTTCCGAATGAACGCCGGCTTTGTGCCGCTCTCCGCCGTGGCCGCTGAAAAAGGGATCGGCGGGGACTGATACCCAGCGCCGCAGCAGTCGCAATAAAAGGTAAATTTGAACTCCTGTTCTGTGGATTCATCCGAGAATCGCTTTGTCAACGCGGGCAAGGACCCTTTTCCACACTGAGCCATTTGCGGCCTCCTTTCCATCTCGGTTGGGGCCGCCGGCATCCGGGGATCTCATGCGAAACGGCCTTTTTCTGTCGCTGCGGGCGGAGCATTCGGGACACCGGTCCAAAATGTCTTCACTGGGGGTAAACGTGCTGACCACGCAGTTCGGGCAAACGTACTTTCCGCAGCCGGGGCAGCCAAAGAAATAGATGGAGGCTTCCTGGTTCGCCCGCGCGAACGCCTGGGTGTGTTCCTTCTGCCATCTGAGTTTGTACAGCTCTATTTCCACCTCGCTGGGACTTTTCATCGCAATGGTGACCGTGCAGGGGATCGGTGTGCTTTGAAAGGCCGCGCCGCAGAAATCGCAGAAGAATGTGAAACAAAATATTTTCTCGTTGGATTCATCGGAATAACGTCTGGTACAGGATTTTAACATACGATCACCCCCTTGCTTCCCGCACCGGTTTCTTTATGCAGTCCGTTCCTGTCTGCGCTCTGGATAAGCCAACACCATAGGGGGCATAATAAGTGATGGAGATCATCTGTCCTTTCATTTAGTTTCCCACTACTGGGTAAGGGCCGCTTTTTTCCCTTAACCAGCGGGAAGAGCGGGGACCGCCGACACCAATTTTGACCCCGATAGGAAAAGGGCGGCAAGCCGGTCCATGTGGACCCGTTTCAACTCCAGCGAGGAGTGAACATATCTTTGTAATGTGATATTTACATTGGCGTGCCCCAGAATTTCGGAAAGGGATTTGGCGTCGAAGCCGTTTTCAATGCACCGGGTGGCAAAGGTATGACGCAGCGCATGAAAGGTGTAGTCGCCGATCCCGCTCTCCCGCAGATAGCCTTTGTAACGGTTGTAATAGCTGCGCGGCTCCAGGCAGCGGCTGTCCCCGGTCAGCAGATAGTCCCCCGGCAGGGCGCGCCCGGCGTATTCACGGAGCAGCTCCAGCAGGAATGCCGGCAGCGGGATATCCCGCAGGGAGGATTCGGTTTTGGGCGTATCAATAATGATCTTTGTTTTCCGGCCGGCCAGCGGATCGGTCTCCTCCACCCGGTGAATGGTGCGGCGGACCGAGAGGAGCATACTGTCAAAATGAATATCGCTCCACCGAAGCGCGCAGACCTCCCCGATCCGCAGCCCCGTGTAAAGGCACAGGTAAACGCCAAAGCGGCAAGAGTCCGGTTCGCCTTTCAGATAACTTTCGAGGCGCTCCTGCTCCTGCCGCGTCAGAATCTGGATCTCCGCGTTCTTCTTTTTGGGGTTCTTGACCGTGACATGGCCCATATAGCCCTTCTCCACGGCAAACGCGATGATCTGGCGGATTATGGTCAGCAGATCCCGTACCGTCTTTACCGACAACCCGCCTTTTCCATCCAGGCGGCCCGCCGTCAGCTTGCGGTCTACATATTGAACCAGCGCCTGCTGGGTAAACTGCCGCAGCTTGATCCCGCCCAGGTCCGGGCGGATATGGGTATTGACCAGCCTGCGGTAGTGGGCATAGGTGGACTCCTTGACACTGAACCGCTGACAGGAAAGCCACTCGGTGATCACGCTGTCAAACACAACCGGCGCACGGACGCCAGACCGATTGGGAATGCACGACTGGGCAGTCACCGCCGCCTTTTTCTCCTTCGCCTGGGCATAGCTCTTGGCATAGAGGGAACCGTACAGGGCCGTGCCGTCCTCCCGGTATCCTTTGATATATCTTGCTTCCCAACGCCCATCCTTCCTCTTGCGGATGTTTTCGCCTCTCTTTGGCATAACCGGTCACCTCGATTGCAGTAGTAGATCATCCCTCTCATGTTTGGTTGGCCGCCTGCTCCGTTTGACCCGTGGGCTGACCCCGGTTGCCGGCCGCAATATGGATTGGACGCACTGTTTTTATGTTAAATCCAAAAAAAATGCTAAAATCGACTCAGGAGTGATTACAAAATTGAAGATATACGGTATACTAAAACCAAAGAAAAAGGCGAATCCATTGTATTCGGGTCCAAATGAGCCAACGCATAGTGGGAAACTAAATGATTTTTGACCGCTTCTTTTCCAGAGGGGCGGTCATTTTTCTTTTGACCGCGAAAGCGCGCCGGTGTTGTAGTGGGAAACTAAATGAGCCTTCGGACTCGATCCATATCGTGCGCCGCGCTTTTCTTCTCCTCTTTCGCCCTCATTTTACCGGAAAAACATGGGTAGGTGTAATACCCACGGTGGGTAGGTACGGCAAAAAAAACTACCCAAAATTTCAAAAAACATTGAATCATTTAGTGTTTTGAGTTATACTTGCTAAAAACATCGTCTGCCCCGGAGAGTTTCTGTTTTTTCACCCCACAACCTCCCAACAGCAGAAAGGAGTGCGCAGAATGGATGAATCCACCATCGGCAGCAGGGTCAATTTGATCCTAAAGGAGCTGCATTTGAAAAAAAACCTCTTTGCCCGCGCCCTGGGAATCACCCCCAATTACGTTTATCTCATCACCAGCGGCCGGGTAGACAACATCTCCGGCACGCTGGCGCTGCTGATCGAAGAGAAGTACGGCTACCGCGCCCAGTGGCTGCTCAGCGGCAGCGGCCCCAGGACAACGTCGGGACAGGCGCCGCCCCACGATGCGGGAGGGGGTGCGCCGTTATGAGCCCCTCCATGCAAGAAAAGGTTTCCGGCAATCAGAGCCTGCGGATCGATGTTCCCGTTTATCTGCTGGCTTTCATACAGTGCTATACCCTCTGGCAGTTCGGGATCATTTATTACAGCGGCCAAACCCTTTCCATCCTGGGACGGACGCCCCTGCCAATTGAAATTGAAACCACCTCCATCGCCATCCTGCTGGGCGGACTGGCTTCAATCCTTCTGACGCGGCTGTTCCCCCGGCGTCTGGTTCGCATTTTCCGTGTAGCGCTTCCGGCCGCGCTTTTGGGGTCGCTGCTTCTGTTTTTCCCGCTGCCGGATGCTGTCCTTGAGATTTCCTTTTACCTGTCAGTCTTTGTCAACCTGCTGCTGTTCGGGTGCTGTCACGGCTTGGTCATCCTGCTCTTTACCGAGCGGACGGCCATGCGGACCATCGCGGCGGAGGCCCTGACCACCGCCCCCTTTATCATCCTACTGCAAGGGGACCTTTTTGAAATCTCCTATACGGCGGTGAACGCCCTGACGGTCGTGGTCATCGGGCTGATCTGGTATGCCTCCTGGCGCCTGCCGGACCAGAGGCTCCCGCTGCAATTTGTCCGGAAGGGGGAGCGCGGCGGCGTTCCCAAGATCCTTTTCGCCGGGCTGCTTTTTCTGATCTTCATGGCAACCCTGCTGATGGAGATGGCCCTGAGTGCGGGAGAGAGTACAGCGCACGGAACGGCGGTTTTATACATCTTCTCATTGGTCAGCGGACTGCTGTTCCTGCTGCTGTGGAAAGGGCTGAAGCTGTCGCCGCTGCAGATCTTCCCGAAGTTTCTCTCCGTCATGTGCGTGGGCTTTGTCCTGGTAATGGCCTCCTTTGTCTTTCCCCAGCTTCGGATCATTGCCTGCGCGGTGCTGGGGCTCTCCTTTGTGGTGTTCATGTTCATTTCCTATTTTGGCCAGTATGTGTTCCGTCTCTATCCCTCCCGGTGGATCGTGCCGGCCTTTCCGGCCATGATCCTGCTGGCCACCATCGTTCATGCGCTGTCCCTGGAGCTGTTGCGGGAGCATCTGACCGCTATGTATGTGGGGTACGCCGTGGCCGCCGCGGTCATGCTGGTACTCTATTTGCAGATGGAGCCATTCCTCAGCTATCACCGTAGCCATACGGGGCAGCCCTTGCAAAAGGAGGTAGCGCCGGTTCCCCTGGTGGTCGGCGGCGGCGCTGTCCATCCGGAAGAGGAGACGGCGCGGGCAGAAGCTGCCGGCTTGGAACAAGGCGCTGAGGCGCCGGAGGCGGAGACGCCACCTGACGAACCTTGCGCCAGTACATACCCCGCGGCTTTCCAGGGGCTGTCTCCCACAGAGTGCGCGGTAGCCGATTTGATCCTGCGCGGGTTTACCTTCAGCGAAATTGCAATCCGGCTGAATATGAAGGAAAACGCCCAGCGGTTTCATCGAAAAAACGTCTATTCCAAACTGGGGGTCCACTCCCGCAAAGAGCTGTTTGAGCTGGTGAATGAACCTTAAAGGCACCCAAGAGTTTAAACCAGCGCAATATCCGTACAAAAAAACAGAGAGGTATCGGTTAAACACCGATACCTCTCTGTTTTTCTACAATGGCAGTTATATAAAAAATGTCTCAAGGCATTTGCCTTGAGACATTTTTGGAGCTACTGAGCGGACTTGAACCGCTGGCCTGCTGATTACGAATCAGCTGCTCTACCGACTGAGCTACAGTAGCATATATTGAGAAAGCGGGGACGTCGCTTTCTTTTTTAGTTTGTCGCAGGGGACGCTTCGGTTCTAATTTACTTCTACTGCTTGGCCTGCCTTATCTACAATCAGGGACCTTCTCATTACGAGTGAGATGCTCTACCATTGAGCCACAGTAGCTTATATAAGAGAGCGGAGACGCCGCTTTCTGTTTTAGTTTATCACAGGGGACGCTTCGGTTCAATCTTTGTTTCTGCTGTTTGGCCTGCCTTATCTACAATCAGGGACCTGCTCATTATGAGTGAGCTGCTCTGCCATTGAGCCACACCAGCATAATATAAAATTTTAAGGCACTCAGGTCTCCGCCGCCCAGCAGCACAACGGGAAGAGCCAGATATATTATATCTTCTAATCCGCACCTCGTCAAGTGCGGATTCTTTTTGGGAGTGTCCCTGCGGGAATAAAAAAGGAAATAGGAGTACCATACGTATTGGACAAGTAAATAAAAAAGGAAGAAGGAAGCAGCCTCATCAGTCAAAGCGGAACCCTATCGTACAAATCCTTATGGGCAGATGACCTATCCCAGACAACGGGTGCAGATTGACGTCAAGGTCGTTTCACAGGCCTGCATCACAGACCGGTCACTGCGCCTGTTCCAGTACACCGCCATCGACGAATTCTCACGTCTGCGTTTCCTCTGGGCTTACGAGGAGCAGTCTACTTACTCCTCCGCGGACTTCCTCATAAAAACGGTTAAATGGTTCAAGCGGAGGGGCGTCACCGTGGAGTGTGTCCAGACCGACAACGGTTTTGAGTTCACCAACCGTTTCTCCAACTCCAGG
>Ga0129317_1000746_pt1 | contig 29988 bp, 30 predicted proteins | sample Cm1ome_FD_94430 | JGI IMG/M metagenome (GOLD analysis project Ga0129317, IMG submission 94430) | Eastern black-and-white colobus group fecal microbial communities from Wisconsin, USA - Cm1105 metagenome | ecosystem: Host-associated > Mammals > Digestive system > Large intestine > Fecal | place... | reverse complement strand
TATGCGAGTTCAGCAGCATAGTCGTAAAGAGTGCCTGCCCCGGTGTCGTAAACTGTTCCTGGTAGATCGTACCACCATGTGCTGTCACTTGAAGCCGACCTAACAACTGCACACGGACGAGCAGATCTGGGTATTGGGACACCTGTTCCAAGGCAAGTTTCTCCTTTGTCAGCTTGAACTCGTTCAGCTCCAGTACCACCGCATACGAAAGAATGCGCAGCGGAACAGTATCCATCTTATGCTTTTTCGGGTTGTCGATACCGACAAAGCCCTGATTGATCCGCTTGCTGAACGGGACCACGATAATCGAGTGGACATCGGAATCGTTAAAATACTTGTATTCACTTGGGCGTATATCTTTAATTGCCTCCATATCCGGGATGGCAATTTCTTCAAACCGACGGAAGATACCGAGCCAATGGAGGTATACTTCGGTGGGCATATCTTTTAATGTGTCCTGCTGGAATTCAACACCGGGTGCACAACGCTCATGGGTATTAACGCCGGTGATAAGTTCAGGGTCTCCTTCAATAATGTAAGCTCTGTCCGCATCGTAGAATGTAAGCGCACTGTCCAGCAGCATCTCAATCCGCTTGGAAATATCGTTTTCGCCGGTCAATGCCGCAATCAGAGATAAAAGCAGTTGCCGAAGCTCCGAATCATTGGTTTCCTGTATTAAGTTGGTTATCGTTTTACTCATGGCTGTTGGCCTCCTATTAAAAAATACACAGGGAATGTCTGCTTCCGGCTGGAAAATCGAACATTCCATGTCTATATGCAACCAAGAAATTTCAATAATCTAAGGAAAAAGCATAAAACCATCTGGTCAATATCATCCCTACCATTTCATTCCTTGTGGCTGTTGCTTTGAAGGAATCTTATGTATTTTATGTCCTTCCACATGTTCGCCTCCAGACCAATCACGAGCAATAGAAACATTTCCGTCTGAGCCGACATACCCACTATAACCACCAGTATATCCGCCCCACGTCTTTACGATTTCACTTATTTCTATATCATCACCATGGTAGAAAGAGCGGATATAGTCCGCAAGTTCCTGTGTCCCCTTTACATCCAGCTTTGCAAGGCCATAATCTTTATATCTGTATGTTCGCGATGGAGTAATAATTTCTTGAAATAAAACACGGATGCCATTAACATCGTTAAGTTCTGTCCAGTTCAAGTGCTGTAAATTGCGCACTACCATATTCGCAAAATCAGAATTTCCAAAGCGTTGATTTGCACGGGTGCGTAACTCCACAGCCCTTCTTCTTTCTGCTTCCGCTGCTCTTATCCTTGTTTTCTCTGCTTCTCGTCGCCGTCTCTCTTTCTCTGTTGCTTTAAGATAAATGAGTAGTAGGCTGAGTCCACCAAAAAAGGCAACCATAAGCATGTCTCCATCCTCCAGCGCAACCAAAGTCAGGATAATACATACAACAATTCCAATTTTCATCCAGTAAGCCCCTTTCTAAAGATGTGTTTTGTCGATTTCATGATTCTAACCATTGCGCCACATCATAAATCCTACTGTAATTAGAACTACGGTACGCCTTTTCAGCCTTTTGGACATACTCCTGCATATAATCAGACAGATTGCTCAGATCACAATTCTCCGTTTCATCTTCCAATTGTAGGCAGTACTCTGAATACAATATTTGAATCCGCTCCGAAGCAAGATTGCTGTTCTCTGCAATAGCTGATAAAATAGCTGTTTGCGTCTGGCTATACCAGATAATAAAGTCCTTGGCATGTTCCAGCGAAGATTCCTCCGTATAATTCAAATGGTTAAACGTGTCCAGTTCCCAAAGCCGCATGAAATAAAAGGCCGTATCCAGATCAGTAATTGCGCCATCGTGAATGGCAGTCACTAAATTTGTAAAAAAGTTTTCGGTCATGTATTTCACCGCTTCTGTCCGGATGTCCATTCGGATTGCAAGCTTTTCTTCATCAGTCGGAATCCTGTTCATCTGGGATTCATAATATTCCCAAAAATCCTCAGGATCCGATTGTGTTATCTCAATCGAATACATGAATTTAAGAAATTCCATCTGCTCACTTTCGGATTCCAATCCCAATGCAACAAACGCGTCTTCCAGAGTGTGCATAAATCCAACCTTTTCGAGTACGTTTTCTCTACTGTTATTTTCGTAAAATCGGCTCAAATTGTAAGATTTAACATACGCTATTTTATTTTCGTATGTTCCCGGTTCAATGCTTAAATAACCAGCCATGCCAAGTTCAGCATCAGCTTCCTGAAGCCATGGACAATATAAGGAATCTACCGGAATTGCTTTTTCGACACCCGGAACATTATACATTCTGCTAATTCCGATTTCTATGCCATTATCCTTGTTATTATCACTTGCGCTGTACTGTATTAAGTGCATGATTTCATGGTCAATTACTCGTTCCCATGCATATTCTTCAGAATTGCCTTTAATTCTTAGTATTGTGCCGTAATTTTCAGTCATAATAGGGTTATAGACAAAGGCAAGTTCTGTAGTAATAGCTGCATTAGACATTTTTCCTGTTTGCTGGAATATGGTCAGATTTTCCAATGTGTTTGCAGTCCGATTTATATCAAACTCATCAGATGTATCATTAACAACCTTACAGATTTCCTCACATATCAATGCGATGTCCGAGTCATCCAGTTTTGTATAAAACGCATTCAAATAGTTTTTGTTGTCCGGCATTACCTCATGATTGTTCCGATTGACAACTTGAATCAGCTTATCTACATCCAGCTTGCCATTCTTCAACAACGTTGTTTCCGTACTCTTATTTACCACAGTATTATGATAAAGATTCAAAGCCTGATCCAGAGCATAATACTCTGCCATTCTAAATTCTGATTCTTCGTTGTTTAATGATTTCAGAATGCTCGCATAGGCACTGTCGGAAAGAAAAATTGGCAGTTCCGAAGATTTACCTGCATATAACCGATGTTCATTATACATTGGCACATCTATGTATTCAATTTCAGACTCCTCCGATGATGCATCAGTAGCTGTCTGCGCAGTTGTGCTTGGCGGAGTGTTTGCAATATGAATTGCCCTGTAAATGGTAATACCAAGCCATATAACAATAACCGCAACAATGCATAGTATCATTATCAGGATAACTTTTCCGATCTTCTTTAACTTTCTTAGCAGCCGGCTCCCGGTGCTGTTGTGATCATTTTGCTGTTTCATTACAACGCTCCTCTGTATAAATCCTTCTCTTTATATAAAATTCAGTTGATATTCGACATAGTAGTATTCGTCATACGGCCATAATGGGTACCAATTATACTCCCATGCCAGTCCTGTCCAACCGGATCTTCCGATATAATTCGCAACCGGATCAATCAAACGATAGAGATACTCGTCATTGGAAAGATTCTGAATATGCGTCAGGGTATCGCTGTCTTTTACGATAAAGGTAAGACTATGATTTCCAATGCCTCTGCTGATTGCCTGGTTGTAAAGGAAGTCAAAAAACGAATCGGCAGAATCCACCATATAGGTTCCATCAAGCCCCAACTGCCAAATTACATCGTATTCCCAATCTGTGCTATACAACGCTTGATAATTCATATCCTCCGCACTGCACGCTGGTAATAGGATCCCGTCTCCGGTTCTTAGTCTCCCCAGGCTATTTTCAACATCTAAGATATATTGCGCATCTGATGTATTGAAATGTTCATAGGATATATAGGACGGGTATTTATCTGCTTCATTATAAAAGTCATCCCATGTAAGATCACAATTATAATAATTTTCACCAATCTTTATAATATTCCATGCGTGGTAGACCCAATCACTATCTTCCACACTGTAAAGTGTACCTGTACAATAATAGCAGGGGATTCCCCGTTTCATCATCAGATATTGAAGCGCCCGTGTATAACCGGCGCAGACCGTTTTATTTTCAACGAATACACTGTAGATGGTCTGATCATATGTAACCCGTTGGTAAGCGGTATTCCTGCAAATATAATCGTGAAAGAACTTCTCTGCTTCTACATCCGAAAGAGCAGTTGTTTCATTTAATAGCTGGTCTGTCACACCTTCTATAAGCTTCCGGTTATATTCCAAATCGTTGGCAAGATCATTATATCCAGGTATAATCTCTAAAACATTCCCTGCGCCACCGTCACACATAAGGCTGCTATCATCTGGCGCATACCAGAACAGCTGCGGCTGATCGTAATAAATATATTTCAGTATCGTGCTAACAGTCTCCTGATCCAATTCGTAAGAGGGCGTAAAGCCATTTCCACCGTTCTCGATACAAACCAGTGCTTCCTCATAAACTACTTTCTTTTTATCGGACAGCAAGGCATAAAACGGATAAAGCTCTTCGTCCAGTCCTTCGGGTTGTTTGCTCTCTGCATAATGATTCGATGAAGCTACATTGTCTGGTTGCTTTTCTCCAAAAATATCTCCCCAATATGCCAATACACTGGCTGCAGCAACCATTACAACAACGACAAGGACGGCGCTAAGTTTTGTACGCACACTTAATTTTGAGCTCGCAGCGGTATTCTGCCTGTTAGGTGTATAAGTCTGCTGCGAAGATGCGCTGCCCTGCATGGTTGTGTTATTTTGTACTGTACCACAGTAATTGCAAAATTTAGCGTCATTCGGAATTTTCTTTCCGCAATTCCCGCAAAACATACTCGATCTGCTCCTTTATATTTCCTGTATCAAAAAACTTACGAAACTCTATTTTTGTATTCTTTTTGTCTTGCATCATCAAATCCTAAAATGACATTCGGATTTTTGGAATGGATAAGAGCGGCAAGTGCTTTTATCTCATCACCGCCAGCATGATTACTCCGTTTCAGCCTGCAGAAAGAACTTATTCTTCCCTTAGAATTACCGATCATTGCTTCCGACCGGATGGGGATAAGCAAGTAACTTAAATTATGCCGATAAACCCAGTAGATATCCTTATACGGAAGAAAGCAGCCGGAACCCTTTCCAAAAATATAGTTTGTGCCGTAACGAACCTTGCCGTCAAGAATGGGCGAGGAAACGGCAAATTCTTCAAGCATCTTTTCATACGTACCGCCTGACTGCATATAAGAAATTTGTTTGTTCACCCTGCTTTGTCCGACAGCCCATGGTATCCCAAAACAGATTGCCACGATTGCCCAAATAAATGCTCCGGGCGGTGTCACGAATAAACACAGAACGGTGAGTCCACACATCACGAGGAAAATGTTTCGTGAAATATACGGCGTCACATATTTCTTGAATTCTTTTTCATCCATCGGCTGACTTGGCTGTCGTTGCAGTGTGTGTTGCTGCTGTTGCGTATTAGTTTGCGTTGTATTGGGTTTGCCCTGTGCAGCATTGCCCCCTTGTGTTGCACCGCAATGATTGCAAAACTTCGCATTTTCGGGAATTTGCTTCCCACAATTCTGACAAAACATGCTGTTTCTCTCCTCTTGTTAAATACTTAAATCATACTGTTGTTATCGAAAATATGGAGCCTGCGTATTTTCGCAAGCTCCATATTATTACTTTGCCTTTTCTGGCAATACCTGCTGCAGAGCGACATATATCTCTTTTGCTTTGGAGCTGCGGAATATAAAAAGCTCATCTGCACGAATCCGAATTTCTTTGTTGTACAGGGAAAAAGCGGTGATGCATTCTAACGGAATCATAGCCCAAGGTTTTCCTTTTTCCATTCCGGCTGTTGCCGCGTACACCAATAGACCACCGCTGTTTCTCAATCCACGCTGCATCCTTCCCTCAACGGAAATCAATATACGCTTTGTGGTTATCTTGATATCAGCAAAAGGTTTTTTCTCCGGTTGCGAAATATTAATCTCTTTCCAACCGAGAATTTCACCTTCGCCAGCCAATGTATCCCACTTTTTCATACTATCGTCTGCATAAGCAACAGTTTTTTGGGATATATTTTGCTGTGGATTTGCTTGATCGGCGTTACCAATCGGTTTGCCGCAGTTCTGGCAAAATTGACTACCCGAAGGTACCGGGGTGCCACAATTAGGGCAGAGCGTAGAGGCTTGTCCCTGACTTGCTGAGCTAAATGTAGAAGAAAAAACATCCGCAAAATCTTCTGACTTTGCTTCTTTTCTCTGAGTTGTATCACTGCCGCAATAAAAACAGAACCGACTATCAGACGGAACTAATTTGTGACACTGCGGGCAGGAAATCATACTGTAGCCTTGTTCCTGCGGCGCAGCTTCCGGCTGTTCCTTTTCTGGCTCCGGCATTGTGAAATTTACCGAAGTATCAGGTTGTCCATCTTCCTGTGCATCTCCTTGCAGCTCCCTTAATCTTTTCTGTAATGCAGCAATTTCCTCCTGCTTTTTACGTTCTGCCTCCAAACGCTCCTGTTCCTTACGTTGTTTTTCAAGCTCCGCCAATCGTATTGCTTCCTGCTGTTTTTTCTGTATCAGCATTTGAGCATCTGAAATCACATGCTCAAGCTCCTCAATCGACAAAGCTTCTAAGTTTTTCAAAAACTCATCCATCTTAAATGCTCCTTATGTACTTTATTTCCTTCCAATCTTCTCTGCCAGAAAATGAATGCTGATACCAATGGCCAATGTGATAATGCCACCGGGAATCAACCCGGAGAAGAGACACATTACTCCACCGTAGCGTGTCAATGCCCCTACAACACTGATAAATGTTGCAAACTTAGAGCCTGCGTATTTTCTCCACGAAAGAACCCACATAATTTTTACCGTCCTTTTTCTTTCCGCTTTGGATGTTAATCCATATACGAGCGTTCATCCTGTTCTGTTATTTCAAACCCTTTGTCTAACAAAAACTGCTCGCATTCATCTGTCAACAAAAATCCGCCTTCTACCGGAAATCCAATGCATGCTTCAACAAAAGCAACTGCCTCAGGATTTCCCTCATCCAGTTGTTCAAAACCTACATAGCTCCAGAAAAAATCGCCGTCCTCATAATCCGTTCTTTCCCCAACAGTAATGATTTCTGACGAATCACTTTCTCTGATTGCCTTCTCTAACGTCATGTATTTTGAAGTCATATCTGCATAGCTGCTTGAATCTTTATCAATGCCAATTTCAAATCTGATTCCACTAACATAAATCGAATCTTCCTCGTGATACATATCAACTGTGCAATAGCTGCCGTTTGATTTTTTTAACTCAAAGCGTTTATTTCCAGATCCACGAACACATCCGTCGGTAAAGCCGAAACGATCCGTTGCGTTAAAAGATGCTGTCACATAATCAATTTCACCAGCTTCTATTTTCAAGTCTAAAAGTGTTGCTGCTATTTCCGCTACATTTTGATCGTCGTCCAAGCAGCTGAAAATAAAATCAATCCTATAACCGCTGGATTTCGGATCTTTAGAAATTTTAATCTGTGAAGAATTATCCAGATACATCAAACCATCCGCGGTTAATGTTTCTAAACGAGCTTGGGTTTCTTCAGCCGCTTTTACAAAACCATCACCATCGGGAATATCCGCACTGTAAATATGCCCCCGAATCAGGTTCACCTTACTGTTCCTAAAATCAAAAGTAATCATGGATTTACCTGAGCTGCCGACAAGCCAGTCTGTTGATTCACCGGGATAACCGTCCGTACTATTTTCTACCGGGTTACTCTCTGATAAATTTTCATCCGTATTCTTTTTTATAGAAGGACTTTGTGGTTCATCAAATTGGAATTCGTTTGGTGTATCAAACGCAGTTGGTTGCTTTAATTTATCAGCACCGGTGGCAAAATAGCCAATTATAAAAGCTACTACTACAACCGCAATACTAATAATAATTTTTGCGGCTTTGCTTTTCTTCCTTTTCGGAGACGTTGAAGGCTGATATACTGGTCTTGAATTTTCCGCTGTGTGAATTTCAACATTCTGTTGCTCTGATTGCTCACCTCGTGCGAAATCAGAGCTTTGGGGGGTACCACAATAATTACAGAATTTTATATTTTCGGGAATCTCTTTCCCACAGTTTGGACAAAACATTTTGTGCTGATCCTCTCTTCGTTAATTTGAATAATCCAGTGAAATACCGCTTTCTAATAAATACTGCTCACATTCGCTTAATTTGAAATAGCCATTTAAAGTCGGTAAGCCCAAAAATTCAGCAATCATAGCAACACTATCTGCGTTATCAGCATCCAGTTCCCCAAATGAAAAATAGCAGCGAACATATCCATTGTCTAATTTAACCTCACCATAGGAAAATTGCATAATATCTTCCGGCAAATTCATAGCTTTGACCTTTTCATCAAACGCAATATTGTCCGCTAACATACCATCATACTCCGTTGAACCTGTCGGTATCACGATTTCTCCAGTGACCCTTGCCACGTAATCCGAACCGTCCCGATACCACAATTCAATCCTAATCGCATCATTGTCGGCACGTTCTAATTTATATATCTTTTCCTTGTTAATCTTGCCTTCGGCAGATGGCATTTCTCCTTCATCATTAGCAGTAACTGTTTCACCGGTTGATTGGCCTGCCGAATTCGAATCCTGCTTCGTTTCTACATCAGAAGTACCACATGCAACCAAAGAAACCATCAGCACACCGGTAAGTAAAAGTGTTAAAATTTTCTTACACATAATCTCTCTCCTTTAAATGATAGATTTCTTCACGAACAGCATGTAAGCGAACTACGCTTTCTCTTTTTTGTTTTCTTTATAAATCAGAATAATGCCGATGATTCCCAAAATGCAATAACCCAGAAATTCAAAAATCCCGGCTGGTCCAGAAAGAAACATCACCACAACTGTTCCACTTGAAATTCCACCTATGAGCATTAAAATCTGTAAGCAAACCAGTACAATACCCACTTTCTTCTTTGTGCTACTCTTCTTCGAACTCTGGGAATGAGGAGCAGTATTCACAGGCTGGGAATGCATGGATGACTGCTGCCCATAAGCCTGATGATTTGCCTGCGTATTCTGAGCAGAGCTGTTGTTCTGTGCCGCTCCACAGTGGTTGCAAAAATTTGTATTATTCGGAATTTCTTTTCCGCAGTTTCTACAAAACATAATCAATTAACCTCCCTATTCTACTGTATATCCCAGACTGAGCAGTTCTTTTTCCATTGCATCAATCATTATTTTCCCATTTTCTGTTTCGATTCCCATAAATTCCGCCGCCAGTTCTGCAATTTCTGAATCATCTTCCAAAAAGGAAAAGCAATATGTCATCCTAAATTCATCAGAAGACTCCTCTGTTTTAATCCATGCATGATCAGTTCCGCTTTCCTCCAAATAAGCTGCTGCATTTTCTGCTCCACTTACAAAATCTGCCATCCAATCTGCATCAATCGAAGATGTGTTATACACATATTGATCTCCATCATAGTAACCGATAACGCCATCTTCTCTGTAACGGAATGTATTCCGTATTTCTACATATTCGTTACTAAGCCGGAAAGTCTTTTCCAAATATTCTGCGCTTCCGTCTTTCATGGCATCATCATTTACAGACGGACTCGGAAGATCTACAGGGTCATGAACCGTAGGTGTATCAAATGGAGTTGGTGCTTTCACTTTATTTGCGCCAGTAGCAAAGTAGCCAATTACAAACGCCACAGCAACAACAGCGATACCAATGACGATTCGCATAAGACTTTTGTTCTTGCTTTTTGGGGAAGAAGGGGGTGTATACACGGGCTGCGAATTTATCTTCGATTGTTGTGCCCCATAGGATTGTTGATTCGATTGCGTATTTTGTGCAAACCCGTTATTTTGAGCAGCACCGCAATAGTTACAAAAATTAGTGTTGTCTGGAATTTCTTTTCCACAATTTCTGCAAAACATGTTAAATATTACCTCCGCCTGTGAAATAATCGGTTCACCCTTGCAATGCAGAAACCCAGCATTCAGCAGACGGCTTGATTTTGTCCCTTCAATTACCTAACCCGGATAATAACCAATCCGTAATTTTTCTGCGGTTATTGTCAAAAAGTGTACCTTTGGATAGTTACATATCCACATTCTATATTATACCTTAAACATCTAAAAAATCAATAGATTTCAACAAATATCCGTCTGCTTTTAAGCCGATTATCGTGTCCGTTTATCATAAGGGACTTTCTAAATGAATTATCAAAAGGTACACTTTTTGACAGAGCTATTTTTATCATTCTCCCTTCTTATCATCACAAAACAACCTGTATTTCCGTAATTTTCGATAAAAGGTTGCTTCACTCATATTGCACCGTGTTAAGACTTCTGAAATAGGAAGTCTTTTTTGTTCCCACGCCAGAACAATTTCACCAAAATCATCAGGCAATTTAGCAGAAGGTCTCCCAAACTTAACACCTCTGGTCTTCGCTTCCGCAATGCCTTCTGCTTGTCGCTTATGGATCATTTCACGTTCTGTCTGCGCTACATAAGACAATATCTGTAACACAAGATCTGCAATGAAAGTTCCTGTCAAATCATGCCCTTGTGTACGAGTATCCAATAAAGGCATATCGAGCACCAGCATATCTGCTCGTTTTTCTTTCGTAATAAAATGCCATTGTTCCAAAATCTCACTGTAATCGCGTCCTAAACGGTCAATGCTCTGCACAATCAGCAGATCACCCGGTTTCAGTTTTTTCATTAGTCGCTTGTATTGTGGCCGTTCAAAGTCTTTGCCCGACTGCTTATCAATATAAACATTTTCAGGCACAACACCCCATGCGGTCAGTGCCGCAAGCTGCCGAGCTTCGTTTTGATCCTTTGATGATACTCGGACATATCCGTAAATTTCCATACATAAAACCTCCTATAATGAAAGCTAATCTTTCTCAGATCGCTTTTTAATTATAGAAGGCTCGGAATCCTTTCCTCTCGTCATAAACGCTTTAATCGGATTCAGTCATATTCAGGATTATTTTTTGCGTGTTTACACTGTCGAGTTTCTAAAACTTCTGGCTCTGGCAAAATAATTAAGGATACCTGCCGTATCTTCGCGTGGGGTACAATCATGACCGTCACACCGCTGATTTTCATTCCGCATTTCTATTCATGGAGCCTTGTTGGACTTGCGCTGATCTGTACGGTGCTCTGGGAAATCACATATCATCGTCATCCGGAACGGTTTTGTGAAGAGACAAACGCTTTTCTGACCTGCTCGGCCTGTACCGATCACCTGTGTGTTGTGAAACGGGCATTGGAGAAAAATACTTCACGTCAGACAATTCAATAAACACATCGGAGCCGGGCTGAGCTTGATAGTCAGGCTCCGTTTTTGTGCGCCCTGCGACAAAACAAAACCCCTCTTATCCGGCGTTTATTCACCGGATAAGAGGGACGACTACAAACATACGAAACTATTTCTTCTTACTTTTGAATCCCGAACAAATCGCACCTGTCGGACATACATCCTTGCATTTGCCGCAGCGAATGCATTCTGAACTATTTGCGTTCTCGGTGGGCTTGCACCCCATATCGCAGCACTTTGCACAAGCACCGCAGTTTATACATTTATCCTTCTCCACCCGGTAGCGGAATACGGAGATCGGATTGAACACGGAGTAAATGGCGCCCAACGGGCATATATACTTGCAAAAGGGCCTGTAAATCACAATGGACAGAAAAATAGTCACGGCCAGTATTGCAACCTTCCAGATATAGAGCCAGCCAATTGTTCCACGCAATGTCTTGTTAAGAATGACCAGAGGAATACCGCCCTCCAGTGTGCCAACAGGACAGATCAGCTTGCCGAAGTAGGGCGCGCCCTGACCCAAGAGATCTACCAGGAACAGGGGCATCAGAATCACAAACACAAGCAGGATCACATATTTCAGCTTACGCAACAGCTTATCGCCGCGAAAGGTTTTGATTTTCGTCGGAAACAGAATCTTATATAATAAATCCTGAATCAGCCCAAATGGACACAGCCATCCGCAAACGAACCGGCCGATGATTGCACCGACAAACATAAGAAAGCCTGCAATGTAAACGCGAACTAAAATTTGTAGCTGCCGATCACCGCCTGCAGGGAACCAATCGGGCAGGAACCAAGGGCGCCTGGGCAGGAATAGCAATTCATTCCCGGTACACACAGATTTTTCAGTTTTCCCTTATAAGAATAAATGTATATAGTCTGCGGTTTTTCATAGATAATGACCATCCTTTTTACGTTGGAAATTATATCATATACAGCACTGAAAGTCTAAGGCTAAATTGTGAACCTTCGATTATGAAACGTGAATTGTCCGATAGCGAAATGTTTGCATTATAATCCGTTTATGATAATTGCTTCAAAATCTCTGCACGAAAACATACTTCAGCAAGCAGATGATCAATTCTGCAATTCGTGTGGCGCAGTTTAAGTCAAAGTGCTGCTGTTATTCAAAACTAGCGTGCTGTAGAGAAAAAGCACATCCTGATTTTCAAAATCTACAAACCGGTCAAGGTAATCTGTCCGCAGATAGCGAATATCGATCAGTGTGATCTTGGAATAGCCCTCTGCAAGAAGCGGCGCGATACTGCTTCCGAAGGAATCCCGGAAAATAATGAGTTCACGGTCATCTTCGGTATTCGGATTCTCAATTGTAATAAGAGAAAGGGATCCCGAAAGGAACATCTCATAGGGATCCTTCCCCTCCGCTTTTTCCATGTCGTAGATCCCACCGACAGTTCCATCCTCGTGGTTGGTCACGATGCAGTCCTCCAGAATGTCGTTCATCAGATAATGGATCGTTTCGGCGGGCAGCGGAAGGGATGCCTGACCGCAGTAAACACCATAAAAGGGCTGGTCCAGAATCTGCTCCGTATAGTTTTCCGAAACAGTCACCCCCATTGCAGATGCAAGGACCGCTGCGGTGTCGGTCAGCTTTTCCTGGCGCCAATGGGTATCCGTCCGGTAGTAATCGGTGATGTCCAGTGTCCCGGTAATATCAATGTACTGGGCATAGCTCATTTTTTCCTGCATCTGAGAGAACAGCTTCTCATAATCCATACTGAGATACCCATTCTGTTCCGCAAGGAAATAGCTCTTGTCCGGAACGATGGAAAGATAGATGTTGGTATCCGTATCCTTCAGATAATGCTCATAGATATAGGAAAACCGGCTGGCGGCATAGTCAATGGAGTCCTCGTTCAAAGGGTATTCCAGCTTTGCGGCATAGCCGTCGTTCAGGTATATGCCATTATTATCGAGCTGGACCAGTCCATAATAGGTCATGTAAGCCTTGATGGTACGGAATGTGTCCCGCAAAGGAAACTGATCCTGCGTGTAGGTCTCAAATTGGCTCATGAAGCTGCCGTCCGATATTGCTGCCAACGACAGCTCCGGGAACTGGGCAAGATTACGACGCTCACTGTCAGAAAATTCCTGTGCAGGCCGCAGCCATGCGGCAAGCGTCATGCCGGCAAAAAGAATTCCCACAACGGCAACAAATATGATATTCTTATGCGTTCTCACTCTGTGCACCTCCTTAGAATCTGAAATAGAGGAACGGGTTATAGGAACCGTCCACCAGATACGCAGAACAGACTATAAGCATAGCAGAAATGGCGAGCGGCTCCGCAATGGCCATCGCACGGCTGCCTGCACTTGTCGTATTCAGTCGCTCCCAGATTCGTTTTGGCAGCGGGGTTGCACCCAAAACCGCCAGAATCAGGATCACACCGTAGCTTCGCAGATAGTACAGGAACTCTGCCGAAATGATCGGATACCCTCCGCCGCCGAACATTGCCTTGATATAGGAAATGGCCTGCCCCATATCGGAAGCGTCAAAGATGACGAAGCTGATCATGACGAAGAGAATGACATATACGCGATTCCACACACGGCTTTTTTTCAGATATTTCAAAAGCCAGAGTTTTTCAACGATCAGCAGGACGGCAAAATAAAGTCCCCAGACAATGAAGTTCCAGGCCGCTCCGTGCCAAAAGCCAGTAAGCATCCACACTACAAGGATGTTGATCAGATGACGCGCGGTACTGACTCGGTTGCCGCCAAGGGGAATATACACATAATCCCGGAACCAGGAACCAAGCGATATATGCCAGCGGCGCCAGAACTCGGTGATACTTGCGGAGATATACGGGTAGTTGAAGTTTTCAAGAAAGTCAAAGCCAAATATCTTTCCGAGGCCAATGGCCATATCGCTGTAACCGGAGAAGTCGAAATAGATATGCAGAGAATACGCCACCGCGTAAAGCCAGAAAAAGAGGCAGGACTTTTCTCCGGACGCCCGAAAAACGGTGCAAAGCTCGCCTAGCAGATTGGCGATCAGGATCTTTTTGCCCAGACCCAGAATAAATCGTCGTATTCCAAGCGCAGCCTTCTCAATGGAATGTGCCCGGGATTTGAGCTGCCCGGCGACATCGGAGTACCGGACAATGGGACCGGCAATGAGCTGCGGAAAAAGCGCCACATAGGCTGCAAGGTCGATGGGGTTCTTCTGTGCCGCAACATCACCGCGATACACATCCACCGTATAGCTGAGGATTTGGAACGTATAAAAGCTGATGCCGATGGGCAACATGACCCGAAGCAGCGGAACAGACAGACCTGTTACCGCATTGAAGTTTCCAATAAAGAAATCAACATATTTGAAATACCCAAGCATGATAAGGCTGCCGGAAACCGAAAGTATAAGCAGCAGCTTAGCAATACGCGGCTTCTTTCGGAAACGCTCGATCAGAATGCCAAAGCCGTATCCCATTACGATGGCAAGTAACATCCAGATCACATACCGCGGCTCTCCCCACCCATAGAAAAACAGGCTCGACAAAAGCAGCACGGTATTCTTGAAGCGCCCCGGTACAATGAAATACAGGAGAAGCACGCCGGGCAAGAAATAAAATAAAAATGGTATGCTTGAAAACAGCATTTTCGATTTACTCTCCTTAGAACCAATAGAATAACAGGGACCGAGCGCCAAAGCGCTTCGGCCCCTCGTCATACTATTCAGATAGTTAAGCCTCAGCAGGTGCGTCAATCAGGACTGCAGCCGACTCCTCCACTGCGGAGCACGCAGCCACCAAATTGTTGATATTATCCTCCAGACCATAGGCCATAACGACATAATCACCGACCGAGATTACAACGACTTTGTCCGGAAAGCCGCACATCCAGCGCTGCCCCTGAATCGCGGTCTTATAGTCCTCCGCAAACTCAGCCGCCTTGGTGGGATCCTTGAGCTTGGCAACGGCAGAACAGAAGGTATTGGTGTTCATCATGTGCTGGAGCGTAGACACATCGTCTTTCAGCATATCATACAGTTCATCCGTAACATGGAGCAGATACTTGAAGCTCTCTGCATTCTCTTCTGTCAGCAGGAACTGGCCGGGGCCATCTTCCGTGCTGTGTTCAGCATCGCCGCCACCGCTGGGAAACTTGTCATCTTCCGCAAACTTGGCCCATACATCTGTGTAAAAAGCCTGTGCAGATTCAATCGCAGGAGCATCAGGGGCGGCACTGCTGCCGTCGCCGTTATTCTCATTGCCGCTGCAGCCTGCAAGGGCCAGCATCGAAACGCTCATGAGCATCACGAGCAAAAGGGAAATCATCTTTTTCATAGTGTGTTCTTCCTTTCAGATTGATTATGATAAGTTTATTGGGACGTTTTCCGACAGGGTCAATGGTTTATATTCACGACAAGCGTATTCTCAGCTCTGTTGATACTCGCAGTCACTTGCACTGTCCGGTCATTCCAGTGAAGCGTCAGATCAAAGCTGTCCTGCATCCTGGTATTCAGAAGCCATACGATTTCAGTATCCTCAGACAGGACAAGCGTTTCGCATTCCCCGCCATCCGGATCGAGGATCATACTTCCTGTCTCGGCAGATACGGAAACTTCCTGCCTGTCCGCCGCAATATGCAGCGATAATTCCTGCTTCGCGGTCTGCCGCTGCTGTGTGGCTGAGGCCAGCGGGATCTCCAATGAATTATCTGCTATCAACGATGTATCATTCACAAGTATGGAAATCTCGTTGTGCTTCCCATACGGCGCCATAGCCAAGACAAGTATCACAGCAAAGTAGGCAGCTGCTGCCGCCCAGCGTGAAACAATAGCAATGGTACGCTTCTTTTTTGAAACCGGGCTATGTGCTTCTTCCAGCAGCTCCTCATCCAGCTCGCCGATTGCCCGAACCAGCAATTCGTTTTTCATGCTCATATAACGATTCCCTCCTTTTCCAAATGCTTTTTCAGTCTGGAGCGCATCCGAAACAGAAGTGATTTTACGCGGCTTTCGCTTACTTCAAAACGGGCGGCGATCTCAGCAATCGGCTCACAATAAAAATACCTACACACAAAAACCTTACGGTCAAGCTCTTTCTGTGTACGCAGGAAGCTGCTGATGCTCGCGCCAATCTCCCGAATTTGCTCGTCGCTCTCCACCGCGCTGTCTATAGATACGCATTCACTCAGCTCATCAAGGGAAACCGTAAATTCGTTGTTCACGCGCTTGTCCGCAAATCTCATCTTGTAACGGTTGATGGAAAGATTTCGCGTGATTTTGCCAAAGTATGTTGCAAGATTGGAAGGCCGCTTCGGCGGGATCGAACGCCATGCACCATACCAGGTATCGTTCAGACACTCTTCACTGTCAAGCTCATTGCTCAGGATGCTCATGGCAATTTTCATACAGTAAGCGCCATACTTTTCTCTGGACTCTGTGATTGCCGCTTCATTGCGCTCAAAGTACAGTTCAATGATCTGCTCGTCATTCATATCGTGACCTCATATCCATGCGTCCCTATCTATATACACAGCGTTTTTGTGAACAGGTTGCATTTGTTTCAAAAAATCCAGTTGCTTTTGCAAATTATATCATGGAACATCTAATTTGCATAGCGGGAAGTGCCAGTGCCTTTCGAAAAGAGCCTATGCCTATATCCCCCAGTGCGTTCTTTGACACGGATACCCAGAACCCGGAGAAGATCGATAAGCTGGTAGAAAAGCTCAAACATCTGAACGATGCCCAGCTTGATTCGTTATTTACCATTCTGGACGGGCTTATCAGCTTGAAGTGAAAACTAAGGTATGTAAAAGGAGCGAATGGCATTTCCTGATTTCTGCCATTCGCTTCTTATTAATAAGGTAGACTAATAGGCGGGCACACCATACCCCAGAATCTCATAGTACCCCACCGGATATTGCCGTTGTCGACAGCTATCGCCGGAGTTACCCTCAATGGTATAGACGATACCGTTTTCGCATTTCTCCACGATGCCCACATGGTCACTCAGACCGTCCTGTGGCCCGGAGGAACCGTTCGGGCTGTCCCAATCAAAGAAGATAATCATGCCCGGTGTGGGTTCTATGCTGTTGTCCGCCCATTGGCCGCGATCCCGGAACCATTGGACGCCGTTGATACAGCCTGCAAACTTGGGAATGACTCCGGTATCAATGTACCCGCACTCGTTGGCACACCAGGATACAAAGCAGGCGCACCATTCCACACGGGAACTAAACCCATACCAGGACCAGTAGGGCTGACCGCCGATGTTTCCTACCTGAGAAAGTGCTACAGCCACGATAGCATCATCGCTGGTACCAATACCATACAGAACCGCTGCCCAGAGGGAATTGTTGTCCTCGTTAAGCAGTTCCGCAAGCTGTTCCCGCTGTTCTTCGGTGAAGTTAAACTGGTCAGCCATTTCCTCGACGGTCTTATGAGAAACAGTAATATAAAGGGTAGTCCGGGTCACGGTGGTGGTCGTTTCCACGATATTGCCATTGCCATCATCCGTTTCCTCAATGACCGTTTCGATAGAGGTTTCCGTCCGGGAGGCTATTTCGTGCATCTGCCAGAAAATATCTTTTAAGATGGCCTTTCTGCTGTCATCCACCGTAGCCACATCCATGGCATTGTCCGGATCGGTGGTGGTTTTCACCGCATAGATGGACAGCACCTCCGGCCACACCGCACGGGAGCCGGACATTTCCAGCACATCATAGGAGATATTGGCCTTTATGGTTTCCAGCTCGTTTTCATAGTCCTCGTTGATCTCCCGGACCACCGTCTGCATGGTCTGTCCGGTGCCGGTATCCTCCCCGGAAAAAAAGATACCAAAGCATGAGCCAACGATCAGACCCACCAGACAGATCACCACAATGACCATCACGGCCACCCAGCCTCCGGCGATAATGGCAGAGATCAGCGCCTTGGTCCCGGCAATGATGGCCTTTACCGCCGCAACGGTTGCTTTAGCGGCAGCTTTTACGGTCTGAACCGTGGCTTTTGCCGCCGCACGGGTAGCCTGTGCAGCCTTTTGTGCGGTCTTTGCCGTGGCCTGTGCCGTTTTCACTGTCGTTTCTGCGGTTTTAATGGTAGCCCTTGTGGTCTGCTCCGCTGTCTTGACAGTTTTTCGGGCGGTTTTTACCGTACCCTTTGCCGTCTTGACGGCAGCCTTTCCGGTACTTCGGGCAGACTGTTTTACGGTTTTTGTGCCATGCTCCACCGTCTTAACAGACGAATCAGCGGCATGGGAAATCGCTTCTCCATGCCGCTGACGGGTTTTTATCTGTATATTCTTTTCAGTTCGTTTCTGGGCGTAGCGTTTTGCCTGCTGCTGGGGCGTCGGTTTTGACGGTTGAGCAGCTTCTCTGGCCGTTTGTGCTTTGACTTTTTCCGCTTTTCGCCGTTCCAGATATTCCTTGCCCTTTTGGATGTTCTCTTTGGTGTCCGCAACAGCCTTTCGCCCAGCCTTATCAAACTGATGGACAGCTTCATAGCCGCCCAGCTCCGCAGAACCGGTCACACGATCAGCGGCATATTCTGCCGGAGAGCTTTCACTGGAAGATACACTTTCCTCCGCCTTTTCTTTGGTGCGGATATAGGCATCCTTCATGCGCTCCCCGGCGACAGCGGCACGGTCCAAGGTCTTGACCGTACCTTTCACCACATCCCGTGTCTTAATATCAGGCATCGGGGTTCACCTCCCCGTTAGGAGAGGCAATCTTCTTTGCCACAACCACCATGCGGCCATTGGTGCGGCTGTACTCACAGGTGGATAGGGTAATGAGGGAATCCCCGTATTTTGCCGTCACGCCGGTATCATAAAGGGACAGTTCCCTGCATTTGGCAATATAGGTGTCAAACTTCTCCTCGTCCCCATCGACAAAGTGGTAATACTTGAACCCGTCCTCGGAATAGACCACCGTCTTAAACACAGCCACGATCTCATACTCCCCAAATTCAGAAAGGGTATCAAAGCGGATGGTCTTGTGTTCCTCATAGAAATCCTTATCCGTATACTTGCACAGATCCGCAAACATGGAGCCGTTATTCATGTGGTGGCCGTAGATCACCAGATTGTCCGACTGCCCCAACACACAGTTTTCCTGCATATAGGGTACGCCGTAGGCACTGTATTCCTTATCAAAGCCACGCTTCAGATAAAAGTCCGGGTTATCCGGGGTCTGCATGACAGGGTAATCAATGTTTGTCCCCTCAATTCTGATCCAGCCCACAAAATCATGGTTCTGCTCATAGACTGCCCCATAGGTTTCGTAGGCGCTCAGTCCGACAGTTTCGGTTTCTTCTGTGGTTCCGGTTTCTTCTGCTGCATCGCTTTCTTCCGGCTCTGTGGGTCCTGTCTGGATCAGAGCGGCGATATTGTCAAAGGCTTCGGCGCTCTGCTTCCGGTCTGCATACTCCCGATAAAGCATAACCGCAGAGAACACAAAAACAGCGGCAAAGAATACTGCCGCCATGGTCAAAAGATGCTGTTTATTCAAACGCTTCATATCGTTACCTCCATTACTGTGCAGCGGTGCTGCCGCTGCCGAATACGCCCTCACCGGGGCGGGTGGTCATGAGCTGGTAGAGCTTTGTATCCCGTGGGAACCGGTTCTCAAAAGGTACCAAAGCGCTGCCGTACTTAATAAGGCCGCAGCCCGCGTCCGCATTGGTCACATAGCTCATCTGCTCGTTGGAAATGTTGAGGAGCCGTGCCAGCTTTTCACGGTCAGATGCTGCCTGGTTCAGCATGATAATAAACTCCGAGTTAGAGAGCATGGTGCTGGCCTGGATGGAATCCAGCAGATACTCCACATTCTGGGTGATGGCTGTGGGATAGGCATTACGCTTACGGAACTGACGCCATGCGGAGTTGAAGAAGATACCGCTGTGTTCATTCTCAAAAACCACATGAAATTCATCGATAAACACATGGGTTCGCTTGCCCTTTTTCCAGTTGAGGGTAACGCGGTTCAAAATGGTGTCGGTAATGACCAGCAGCCCCGCAGGCTTGAGCTGTGCGCCCAGATCCCGAATATCGAACACGGTAATGCGCTTATCAAGAGATACGGTGCTGGTGTGTCCGAAGATGTCCAGAGAACCGGTGGTGTAAAGTTCCAGAGACAGGGCGATTTCCTTTGCCTTTTCCTCCGGCTGAGCCAGCAGCTTTTCACGCAGGGTGCAAAGGGTTGGCACAATGCCGGTTTCGGATGCTTCCTGATACACCGCAGCCACACAGCGGTCGATAATAGACTTGTGCTGAGGACCGATGCCACTCTTGTCGATCTGCTCCACCAGGGACATGATAAACTGGGATTTTTCCACGATGGGGTTGTTCTCACCGTAGCCCTCTACCATGTACATGGCGTTCAGGCGGTCCCTGCCGCCAGCCTTCATATGGATGACGGAGGAAATATCCCCGGCCAATGCTTCCACCAGCGGTACGGTTTCGCATTCCGGATCACAGATTAGAATATCATCGTTGGTATTCAGAATCAGGAAGGTGATCAGCTCCTTAGCGGCAAAGGACTTGCCGGAGCCGGGTACACCCAGGATAAAAGTGGACTGGTTCAACAGGTTTTCCCGGTTGCAGAGGATCAGGTTGTGGGAAATGGCGTTTTCACCGAAGTAGATGCCGCCCTTTTCCTGAATCTCCTGTACCTTAAAAGGCATGAATACCGCCTGCGATTCTGTGGTCAGAGTACGGAAGGTGTTGATCTTCCTCGTTCCAATCGGAAGCACCGTATTCAGGCCATCTAACTGCTGATATTTCAGTACCGCCATCTGGCACATCTTCTGGCGGGCCATGGACAGGATCTGGTCGGTGTCCATATCAAGCTGTTCTTTACTATCCGCCGTCAGCACCATGGTCAGGATGCCCAGCATCATGCGCTGGTCGCGGGCAGTCAGGTCGTCCAGAAATTCCTTGCTTTCCTTTCGCTGCAATTCCATATCATACGGGATCACGGCAGAGAAGTTATTGTTGGCGTTCTGGCGGCGCTGCCAGTTAGTGATGTTGGTTTCCACGCCCAGCAGACGATTTTCGATCTCCCGTACCGCTTCATCCATGGGGATGGGCACGATGTCCAGTGAGAGCATCATGTTCCGGTTCAGGTCGGTCAGCTCGGAGATAAAGGAATCCTTGATATAGTTGGCGTAGTCCTTAAGGTACAGCACACGGGCAAATTGATCCCCCAGCATGATATAATCGCTGTGCTTCTCGATAAAGTCCGGGCAGATATAATCCCGGAAGTCGTGCCCCTTTTTCATCATGTCCCGTGCGTCAAAGTGGAAATCCACTTCCTCGCCCTGACGGTAGAAGTCATGAAGGACACGGAGCTTCTCGGTGGCATCCAGCTCCACGCACTTAGAACCCAGCGCTGCATAGTGGGCTTTCAGGTCAGCCTCCACACGGGTAAAGTAGCTTCTGGCCTCCTCAATGCTCTTTTTGCACACGGAGATGGTCACATACTTTTCCTGCACAATGCCGTTGCCTGCGGTGGCCTTATCCATAATGACGCCGTTGTATTCCACACGGAACACATCACGTCGGTCCTCCTGCAGGTCCATAAGCACATCCTGCTCAAAGTTAGCACGGTTTAGGCGGCGGTTGTTCACTGTGATCTTGGCTACGGAACCGGCCTCCAGACTGTTCAGCACCTCGGAGTAGTCCAGAAACATGACCTTTTTATCGTCCTCGCTGGCTACCTGATAGTTAATATCGGAAAACCGCCAGGTGCGGCAGTAGCGGTTTCCGGCAAGAAAAATACCGTCGTTCCAGATCCGCTTGATGGGAATGACATCCTGCACCCTGCGGGGAACACGGTATTTCTCCTTATCCTGTTTTAACAGTGTACTGAGTGTTTTAAGCATGATGGCCCTCCTTCTTTCTGGTTTTGCGCTGCTTTGGCTTATCTGCCTTGACTTTACGCACCTTCTTTTTTCCGGTCAGCATTTCCTTTTCGTGGTCTGCAATGGTATCTTTCAGTGCTTCATAGTAATAATTTGTGGGCCTAAAATAGAGCCGTTTCGGTTCCAGAAGCTCGGAGCGGAACCATGCCCACAGAAACTGCTCACAGGCCATGCCGTGGTAGGTGATAAAGCCCATGGCGGCAAAAGGGGCCGCCCCCAGAATACACATCCAGGACACGGTTTCCGTACCCACATAAGGCTTTAGCCCAAAGTACAGCCCAACAGCCACGCCAATGGCCAACACGGAAAAGATGCACTGGCGCAGGGACAGGCCAAAAAACATACTTTCCGTATAATTTCGTATTTCACGATTGATTTTTACTTCCATTAAAAGCTCCTTTCCGGGATTACAGTCCCATCATTTCTCTTACAACTCTATCAGCCATCTTCACAGTGCCGACAAGCACCAGCATATTGAATACCAGCTCGCCCACATAGTTCCAGACCATGGACACCGCTGCGGCATCCGGGGCAATCACCGGCGGCGAAGCGGCAAAGATGGAGAAGATGATGCAGGCCAGCACGATAATGGCACCCTCCAGACACACGGCGGCATAGGACTTGATAAAGGACACGCCGACGCTCTGGGTGGGTTCCCCGGCAAAGGTGGACAGGGGCACCGGCGCAAGCGCCGTGTACATATAGAGTTTGAAAAATCTCCCATACACCGTCATAATCATCACAAAGGACAGCACCGTGACCAGCAGACTTCCAATCAGTGTCACTGCCCAGAGTGGAATGGATTCAAAGAAGCCACAGTCCTCCACTGCCGTAACGATCTCCGTGGGGAGTACGGTCTGTCCCGCACTGCCAAAGCCTGCGGAGGTCATGATGGTGGAAATCACGCCCTGCACGATGTTAAACAGTGCCAGCATCAGCTCCATACCGTAGGTGACGACACCCTTGGCAAGGGCAAAGCGCACGAACAGCTTCAGTGCTGTCTCCGGGCGTTTGGTTTCCGAAATGCTGCCGCAGGTGCGCATGACGCCCACCACAAAGAACAGCACCAATAGTGCAAGGCCAATGGCCTGCACCGCCCCGTTGATGGTGGTGATAACGCTCCAGATGGTGCCACCCTTAAAGCTCTGGGGGGATTGGGTAATCAGCGTCCAGATCTCTGACAGCTTCTCATTCCAGGTTTCCAGGGCGTTCTCCAGATTTTGTACAACCCAGTTATCCGACAACGTTCTCACCTCCCGTCAAGGCAATATCACAGACCACTTCATTGCCCCAGACATCCCAGCCGTCTGTTTTCTGGCGGGCGAATAACTCAATGCGTGGCAAATCACCCATCAATTCAACGATCTTATCCCTTGCCTCATCCGGCTTCTGGCTATGGCTGCGCAAGGGACTGATGATAAACTGATGGACGCTTTTCGATTTCCTCTGGGGTTTCCCGCGTGTGGCAAGCAGGCAGATTTCCGCATTTCCCCTTGTCCAGAAACCGAGTCCGTAAAACCAGCCATGGCCGCTCCGGTTCTGCTTGAGCCACACAAATGCAACACTTTTATATTGGAAGCCCCATGCCCGAATGGTCTGCAAAGCCTCCTGCAGCATGGGAAACGTAGCCCACAAAAACAGTACGGAATCCTTCGTGCAGATTTCCGCAACGGGGAGCGCACAAATTTCTTCCTGCGTCATGGTCTGGTAGATTTTTTCTGCCGCACCGTGCGCACATTTTCTGTCATAGCGCCACGGTGGGTCAGCATAAATGATTTGATATTTTTTCATGCAGTCTCCTTTCCCCGAAACAGCGGCAGGACGGTTGCCCGTCCTGCCGTCATATCGGTATTCGGTATCTGGTTTTCTGTTTAGCCGGTAATGAGGGTCAGGATTTCCTTCGCAAAGGTAATGACAATGCCGCCGGCAAGCGTCAGAAAACCGTTGGAACGCTGGGAAGGATCGTGAGACTGGAGAGACAGACCCACCTGGACGATGCCCCAGCCCAGCAGGATCAGACCCACCGCACGGATCAGGCCAAAGATAAAGTCACTCAGGTTGTTGACCACGGCAATGGGGTCGCTGGCAGCAAAGGCCGGAACCGCCATACTGCCCACGAGGGCCAGTGCCATCACAGCGGCAGAGTAGAAACGAAAGCCCCTCTTGGCCTTACGCTCCAGAGAGGTGTTGTGGTTGACGGGCTTTCTGGTCTTGGCGTTCTTGGTTACGGTGTTCTGGTTGTTCTTAAACAGGTTCTTCATGGTAAATTTCCTCCTTTTAGTTGGCGAGCTGTTCCAGTTCTTCATCGGGAATCAGCTCATGGTTGGTTTCTTCTATTTCCAGAACCGGCAGACGGTCAAGGTCTGCATCGGTTACGGACAGGGTTGCCACGGCGTTTTCCGTGCCGCCGTGTTCATAAATGGGTGCGCCGCCCAGAGCGGACAGCTTTACATTTGGGTGCTTGAATGGGTTGATCTTTTCATCCATAATGGGCCGTTCCCCTCGAATAAACAGCAGCGCATAACGGTTATCCATCATGCGCACCTCGTCCGGGGTCATCAGCTCACGGCCTGTGATCTGGTAGTTGGTGCTGTAATTGCCGCTGCGCCCGGTGGACTTGCCGTAGGTGTTGGTGTCGATGGTGGACTTGCCCAGATAGGACTCGGAGATCAGCTTATGGGTGGAGGTTTCATTTCCACCCAGATACAACATTTCGTCACAATTCCCCAGAATCGACTCCCATTGCTTTTCAAACAGCGCCTTTAGCTGGGCGATGTTCTGCAGGATAATGGTCACGCTCACATTACGGGAACGCATGGTGGCAAGGATCTTGTCAAAGTCGTCTGGCAAACTGACGTTCGCAAATTCGTCCATGAGAAAATGCACCGGCACGGGCAGGCTTCCTCCATACTTGTGGTCTGCCAGCCAGAATAGCTGCTGGTAGATTTGGGTGTATAAAATGGATACCAAAAAATTGAAGCTCGTATCGTTATCCGGTATGAGGGCAAACAGAGCCACCTTCTTTTCCCCCAGACTTGGCAAGTCCAGCTCATCCGTAGCGGTCAGGGATGCCAGAGAGGACAGGTTGAATTTTTCCAGTCTTGCCGCCAAAGTGATCTGAATGGATTTCAGGGTCTTGGCAGAGCCGGAATGGTAGTCCTTGTAATACTTCACAGCGATATGCTCCGGCTCCCGCATTTCCAGCCGTTCAAACAGCTCGTCCAGCGGGGATTGGTAGCTGTCATCGTCCTCCCGGACCTCACCGGCCCGCAGCATTTCCATGACCATGGGGAAGTTCTGCTCATCCTCCGGCGCTTCGTGGTGGAGGAAAAAGATGATGGCAAGCAGAAGCATCTGGGCGGCGGTATCCCAGAAGGGGTCGTTAGACTGACTGCCCTTGGGTGTGGTAGATTTGAACAGGTTCGTCACCAGACGCTGCACATCGTTATCGTCCCGCAGATACACAAAAGGGTTATAACAGTGGCTTTTTTCCATATTCAGAAGATCCAGCACCCGGACTTCATACCCTTTTTGCTCCAGTAAGTGGCCCGTGTCTCTCAGCAGTTCCCCTTTTGGATCAAGGACCGTGAAACTGGTATTTGCCTGCATTAAATTCGGTTTGGCCAGGTTATGGCTTTTTCCTGCGCCACTGCCGCCGATGACTACTGTGTTGGTATTCCTGCGGTGGATTTTGCCGTCCAGACCCATGCGCACATTTTTGGTGAACAGCTTGTTTTGTTCCAGCCTTTTATCCCGGTATTTCTTATTCACGGCTCTGGCATCGCCCCATTTGGCCGAGCCGTGTTCCTCGCCCCTGCGGTAATTGCGGCGGCTGGAGAAGTAGATCCCCAGACCCAATCCATAGGCGCATAAGAAAAGGAGGACAGTTTTTACACTGTCCTCGCAAAGTACGATATGAAAGGGGTCATTCATCGCTGCCGGAAATGCAGTCATGATCTCCGGCAGACCACCGTCGATGGCAGGAGCTAATAAAAGCCCCAGCCATACCACCGGGAGAATCCCGAACAGGCAGAGCGCAAGCTGTGTCTTTCGGTTATCTTGCCTCATCGCGACTCCTTACCTTTTTAATTGGGGCATCAATGGTTTTCAGAAGCACTTCATCAACAATATCTGTGGGGCGTTCTTCTCCAATCAGGTCATTGCGCATTTCATTGAGGGCATTGATGACAACGCCGTGTTCATACTTATCCAGCATCAGGATTCGTTTTTCTTCTTTTCCCATGACTTATCGCTCCTGTTCTTTAGACTTTGGGGCTTTGTTCTGCTCCAGCACCCGATACATCCGCCCGGAGATGGTGTTCGCCGTATCCCGCATTTCGGAAAGTGCCGCCCGGATGCTCTGGGGGTCTGCTTCCCGAAAATCCTCCGGCAGACGGCTGAAATCGTAACCGCTGACGTCAATGCCGTATTTTTTGCACAGAAGGTAGGAAACGCTGTAAGCGGCAAAGGCGGCATCCTCACGGCGGTATCCGCTTCTTGTCCCGGCGATCTCCGCATGGGCCAGCTCCTTGGACACACTGCGGAAAATATCATCCGCCGTCATACCCCTGCGGACAAAGATCACCTGCTGGTCATGGTCATAAAGGGCGCCCATGTTGTTAGGAAGCTCGTCTATCGTCTGCATGGGTACGGGCGGACGGTGGATCAGGGCTTTGAGAAGCAGCCGTTCATCCATGCTGACCGTAGGCTGCACCTTGCTGCGGGTATTGGTCTGGGACACATCGTAGACCTTTTTTACATTGTAATAGGTGCCGATGGAGCCATCCTCACGCTTGTATTCGTCACCGGGTTCCAGAATGGAGATGCCATGGCTCATTTCCTGTCGCTTGATAAAAGCGCCGGTGCTGCGCCAGCTTTCAAAGTCCCGGAGCTGGGTGGCCTCCGGTTTCTGGGCAAGGATCAGCAGGGCATTGGTGGCCGTATAGCGGTCAAAGCGGCTCTGCACATCCAGATAGTCCCGGAATCTGCCGCCGTCTGCAGCTACCGCTTCGGCGGTGCTGTCTGCCAGGTCATAGACCTGCTGACGCTGGGTCTGCTTCTTTTCTGCCCAAGCATCCTTGTCAAAGGGCTGGTCATTGCGGCTGTTCTTTGCCGCCGATGCGTCAAAGAGATCATCAAAGGTGTTCATGCTCGTTACCTCACTTTCGATTTATTCTTGTGTTTCTTACTGCGTTTGGGCTGCTGGTGCTGGATGGGCTTCTGCTGGGGCTTCTTTTCGCTCCTTTCCGGCTCCGGTGCTTTGGGTGTTTCTGCCGCCTCTGCCTGCCGTGCCGCCTTGATGTCCCTCAGCTCCTGACGGACAGAGGGACGCTCCCCGGCTTTTTTAGCAGTACCCTCGGCGGTTCTGCTGGGCTTCTCTGAGGTAGGCGCGGACGGAGGGGATTTTTCCGTCTTTGCCGCTGTGGGGTTTGGGCTGGCCGGTTCCTCCTTTCGGATGGGCGCACCCAGCATCTCGTCCAGCAGACGATCCTCCTCGCCCTTTTCCGGGGCGGTCTGCTCCGGTGCGGCTGGGGCGGTATTTTTGTCCTCTCTGCGCTGTTCAATATCCTGTTTGATGGAAGCGGCATCCACCGTGACAAACTTGAACCGCTCCACAATGCGGTTGATCTTGGAGGCGTCCTCCGCACGGACCATAAGGTCTACCATGCCGTCAGCAGATTTTTCCTTGCCCCGAAGCGCACAGTAGACCACGCCGTACCGCTTGGCCTCCTTTGCAAACTGCGGAAGGTGTTTCTCCCCAATGGTGAACACCTTTAATTCCTTGCCGCTTTTGAGCATAGCGGTGAGCCGCTGTCTGCCCTTGATCTTGTTCTTATCCTTGTTTTTGAGAACCGTGTAGATGGCAGCGGCCACATTTTTGGCGGCGGAACCCGTCAGCCGCAGGGCCACTTCCGTACCCTCTAAGCTAAGCCTGACGATCTGTTCCGCTGCGTCGCCTGAATTGTTCATTTCTCGATTGCTCCCTTCTTTGAGATTTTTCGTCCTCCCGGACGGCTTTCAGTTTTTCCTTCATTACGCCGGAGCGTAGGGCAATATCGTCACATAATTTCACCTCCCGTCGTATGGTTGCAAGCTCTTTGGAAAGGGTGGCGATCTCAGCCTTGACCTGGGATGTCCTTTCTGCATCCGATTTTACAGCCACCGTGCGCTGCTTTTTATACAGCGCCTTGCGGTCTGCGGTCAGGGTCTGCGCCCTGCTTTCCAACGCTTCTTTATATGAAGAAAGCTGCTCGCCGGTATCGATTCGATGCCGTGCAAGCAGCTTTGCCTCCTCTGATATGGTGTCCATTTTGATAAGATCCTCCCGGAGTAAAAAATGGATGCGTTTGTTTTGCTTTCGCCGGCTGTTCCTTGGAAAATACCCCAGCAGATAGCAGTAATGCAGATACAGGGCACGAAACCCGGTGATTTTCTTTGCTTTCTTAAAATCGCCTTTTAGCTTCGCCCGGTAGACCTGTTTCTTAGGCGGCGGTTCCGGCAGCACCCTGCGACTCTGGGAGAGGATGCGTTTTCGGATACCGTCCAAGGTATATTCCTCGCCGAAGTTCCGAGCCAGACGGACGAACCGTGGCTTGCCCGGTGGCCGCACGGAAATATCCTTGCCCGCTTTAATTTCGTAACCCTTTTTGCGGAGAGCATCAAAAAACTGCCGCTCTGTCATGGACTGGCGGAGGGCTTCATCCACATCCGCACGGATAAGTCCACGCCAGGTAGGGCGCTGTTCTTTCTCTGCCAGCCATTCGCCGTAGTGCTTGGATTTTCCCGGCTGGGGATTTTCAATGACCGACAGGCGGTACTTGCGGCACAGCTCATCCGATGCCCTGCGCATTTCATAATAGTCCTTTTCAGTGCGGTGGTATTTGATGCCGTCCAGAAAGGAAACCGTGTTCAGCACAAAATGATTATGCAGATGATTTTCGTGGTCAAGGTGGGTAGCCACAAGGACCTGATATTTGTCGCCCCAGAGCCCTTGCGCAAGCTCGATGCCGATCTGATGAGCCAGTTCCGGGGTAGCTTCGCCGGGAGCGAAGGACTGATACCCATGGTAGGCAACTGTCCCGTCCTTCTTGCCAAACCGCCGCTTCACCGCCAGCATTTCTTCACGGGCAGTGCCGGGGTAGCAATTCACACCGGACACAAAGCTCTGCATGACCGGAGTGGATTCATCTGCCGCTTTAGTGGTCTTTTCGCTGTTCATGGCATATTCAATAACATCCGTCAGGCCCTGCATCTGCCGGTCCGTCATTTCCTGCTTTTCATAAAAAGCGGGGTTGGTGGTTTTCTCCGGGTTCTCCACATAGATGACCACCTTGCCCAGCCACCCATGAACCCGCCAGATGGATGTGACCGCCATGGCGTTACTCCACGGTATTCATAGGCTGCGGCTCCACTACGGCAGCGGTGATTTCTTTGACCGCCACTTCAAACTGACGGCAGGCGGCATCATACCGCTGGACATCCACCACATTCAGCACATGGGCTTTCTGGGCTACCTGATTCATACTGTTGCCGATGCGGTAGAGCTGCTGCATCATGGCATAATAATCTGCGGGCGGTGTTTCTCTGGGGACCACGCCGGTGATGAGATGGCGGATATATGCGGCCATGGACAGCTTGCTGCGCTTGGCCTTTTTCTGGAGCTGTTCGGCTTCTTTCTTGTTGAGCCACACCTGTACTTTTACATTTCGTTTACGCATAAATTCATCCTCCTTGGATTTAGAATAGGGGTTTCAGGGGGCCTGCCCCTGACAAGCGGCCTTTGTGGGAGTACAAAGGCGATGCTTGATGGTATATTGCATTTCACCCTGACGTCAGACATCAAATTTCTTCAACACCCCTGAGATAAAACACACCCTTTGCACTTTTTACAAATTTCACACGAACACGACTACCC